>Ga0222702_1000008_pt1 | contig 146416 bp, 162 predicted proteins | sample AntAcemetage1504_FD_181152 | JGI IMG/M metagenome (GOLD analysis project Ga0222702, IMG submission 181152) | Saline water microbial communities from Ace Lake, Antarctica - #1504 | ecosystem: Environmental > Aquatic > Non-marine Saline and Alkaline > Saline | place: Antarctica: Ace Lake...
CGCAGCAAAAGCGTCGGTTCCTAAACTTTTCTTTTGTCCAGGTGCGTCGCTCCGCCCTCTCAGGCTCACGACTCGGCGGTCTCTCAACCGCTTTTGAAACCTACAGCATCGTTGGCTTGCGCCTTCTCCTCTGTTCGGTTCTGCAGCACTCGCCTCGCGGCTCCTGCGCAGTCCAAAAATGTAGCACAGGTTCTGCCAAGCCTTTTCTCTGCCACTCCATTGGTGGTCACCAGGCCTGCCCTTCCTAGGATTGAGGCGTTTCAAACCAGGCGTCAGGGGAGCTCAGGTTGCCGATCAACTTCAGCCAGGAACGCCTCCGGGTCAGGCCAAGCTCCAAGGAAGAGGCCGTCGTCAACAAGGCCCGCCAACAGTTCGAACGCACCCTTGTGACGGTGCAAGGCCAGTTGGTGGGATCGGTGGCGGCACTGGAGCATCCACGCAGCAGCATCGCCCTCAACTACGGCGAAGTTTTCCTGCGGGACAACGTTCCGGTGATGGTGTATCTGATCCTGCAAAGACGCTTTGACATCGTTCGTCACTTTCTCAGCGTCTGCCTGGATCTGCAGAGCAGCACCTACCAGACCCGTGGGGTGTTCCCCACCAGTTTCACCGAACAGGACGGCAGCCTGATTGCTGACTACGGCCAGCGGTCGATCGGCAGGATCACCTCTGTGGATGCCAGTCTCTGGTGGCCCATCCTCTGCTGGCTCTACGTGCGACGCAGCAAGGACTGGGACTTCGCGGCCAGCCAGAAGGTGCAGCGAGGTGTTCAGCTGCTGCTTGATCTGGTGCTGCATCCAAGCTTTGAAGGCACACCTGTGCTCTTCGTGCCCGACTGCGCCTTCATGATTGATCGGCCGATGGATGTCTGGGGAGCGCCGCTGGAAGTGGAGGTGCTGCTCTACGGCTGCCTCAAGAGCTGTTGCCAGCTGATGGAACTGGGGCAGAAGAACAACAGAAGCCGGCTGCTTGAGCAACGGCTGGGCCTGACGCGCCAGTGGATCCACAACCTGCGCTCCTTCCTGCTCAAGCACTACTGGGTCACCAGCAAGACCATGCAGGTACTGCGGCGCAGGCCCACCGAGCAGTACGGCGATCAGCAGCACCAAAACGAGTTCAACGTTCAACCCCAGGTGATCCCGGATTGGCTGCAGGACTGGCTGGAGAACCGGGGTGGCTACCTGATCGGCAATATGCGCACCGGACGACCCGATTTCCGCTTCTACAGCCTGGGCAATTCACTCGCCTGCCTGTTCGGCCTGCTGACCTCCCCCCAGCAGAGGGCCCTGTTCCGGTTGGTCAGTCACAACCGCTCTGAATTGATGGCCCAGATGCCGATGCGGATCTGTCATCCCCCCATGGATGCTGCGGATTGGGCGAACAAGACCGGCTCCGACCCCAAGAACTGGCCGTGGAGTTACCACAACGGGGGCCACTGGCCCAGTCTGCTCTGGTTCTACGGCAGCGCGATCCTTCTGCATGAACAGCTCTACCCCGAGGCCGACGTCCTGCTGATGGGGCAGACCAAGGCCATGCTGGAAGAGTGTTACTGGTCACACCTGAACCAATTGCCCAGGCAGCAATGGGCCGAGTACTTTGATGGCCCCACCGGCACCTGGGTGGGCCAACAGTCGCGCACCTACCAGACCTGGACGATTGTTGGCTTCCTGCTGTTGCATCACCTGCTGCGGGTCAAGCCCCAGGACGTGACGGCCCTCAACATTGATGCTCCCCCTGACCTCAGCTGAGGCTGGGTGAGCAGACGAGCGCTTGAGTGACACACAAAAAAAAACTGCGGCTACCGCCGCAGTTTTGATCAGGGCCAATGGTTGGTCCGAGTTGATCAGGCCACCCGGTCTCAGAACAGGCCCAGGGTCAGCGATTTGTCGATCGGCATGGCAGCACCGATGCCGAGATAGATCGTGAAGACCGTTCCAAACAGGAAAGCGGCCATGGCCACGGGGCGGCGGAACGGATTCTGGAACTTGTTGAAGCTCTCAATGAAGGGGATCAACATCAAGCCAAGAGGAACCATTGTTTGCAGGGCGATGCCAAGCAACTTGTTGGGAACCACCCGCAGGATCTGGAATACCGGGTAGAGGTACCACTCGGGGAGAATCTCCAACGGGGTGGCAAAGGGATCGGCCTGATCACCCAGCATGGCGGGATCCAGAACGGCCAGACCGACCACACAGGCGATCGTGCCGAGGATCACGACAGGGAAGATATAGAGGAGGTCGTTCGGCCAGGCTGGCTCCCCGTAGTAGTTGTGCCCCATGCCCTTGGCGAGCTTGGCGCGCAGGCTGGGGTCGCTGAGGTCGGGCTTCTTGAGAATGTGCATGACAGAACCCAGGGCGGTGGAAGGGGACGACGGTTGAAGCAGAGGCTAATGGGTCAGACCAGAAGCGAATGGAATCACAACGGACCTGAAATACCCTGCTTGCGGATCATCAGGAAGTGCAGAAGCATGAACACGGCCAAGAGCCAGGGCATCACAAAGGTGTGAAGGCTGTAGAAGCGCGTGAGGGTGGACTGACCAACACTTTCACCGCCGCGAAGCAACTCCACCATGAAATCGCCAACCACTGGAACGGCAGCTGGAACTCCCGAGACGATCTTGACGGCCCAGTAACCGACCTGATCCCAAGGAAGTGAATAACCAGTGACTCCGAAAGCCACCGTGATCACAGCCATAACCACACCGGTGATCCAGGTGAGCTCACGGGGACGCTTGAAGCCGCCGGTGAGATACACGCGAAACACGTGCAGGATCAGCATCAGCACCATCATGCTGGCGCTCCAACGGTGAACCGAACGGATCAACCAACCGAAACTCACGTCCGTCATCAAATACTGAACGGAGGTGTAGGCCTCGGCGACGGTGGGCTTGTAGTAAAATGTCATCGCAAATCCAGTGGAGAACTGGATCAGGAAACAAACCAACGTGATGCCGCCAAGACAATAAAAGATATTGACGTGGGGCGGCACATACTTGGACGAGATATCGTCTGCGATCGCCTGGAGCTCCAGGCGTTCCTCGAACCAGTCATAAACCGGAGAAGATTGGCCGGCAGGAGACGAATTCGCCATGCAATGGATGGAGGCGGTGGGTTGGCAGAGTCTACCGATGCGCGTGCGACGCCCGTGATCCTGCGGCGAGGTTGGTTGCCACGGGCTCTGGCCCTGCTCATGGCCGTGGCCATCTGGGTTCCAGCGGGCCCAGCCCTCGCCCTGAGCGACACCCAGCAACTGGTGGTGGAAGCCTGGAGGCTGGTCAATCAGAGCTACGTGGACCCCGATCGCTTCGAGGCGATTCGCTGGCGCCAACTGCGGCAGAAAGCACTGGAGCAACCGATCGAGACCAGTGCCGCCGCCTACGACGCCATCGCCTCCATGCTCGCGCCGCTTGGCGATCCCTACACCCGGCTGTTGCGGCCGGTCGATTACCAGGTGCTGCGCTCCAGCACCGAAGGCAGCCTCAGCGGCATTGGCCTCCAGCTCGGCCTCAGCCCAGACGGGGAGAGGATCCTGGCAATCACACCAATAGAAGGGTCGCCGGCCGCGCTGGCGGGCATCGTGACGGGCAGCCAGATCCTTGAGGTCGAAGGGCAGTCAGCAGCTGCCCTGGGGCTCGAGGCCACAGCCGGCCGGCTGCGCGGGGCCGCCGGAACCAAAGTGGAACTTCTACTGCTCACTCCAGAGGGCAGCCAGCAGGCTTTGGTGCTGGAGCGCCGTGAGCTGGACCTGCAACCGGTGCGCAGTCGGGAACTGGAGTGGCAGGGCCACCGCCTTGGCTACCTACGCATCAACCAGTTCAGTGAACCGGTGCCAGGGCAGGTCAAAGAAGCATTGACGCGCTGGTCCGCCGCTGGAATCGAAGGGCTGATCCTGGATCTACGCAACGATTCCGGTGGGCTGGTCGAGTCGGGGCTGGCCGTGGCCGATGGCTTGCTCGACGGGGAGCCGGTGGTGGAAACCATGGATCGCCAGGGGCTCAGGGAACAGATCCGCACCTCCCCGGGCCTGTGGTTCGCCGGACCGATGGTCACCCTGGTGAATGGCGGAACCGCCAGCGCCAGCGAGATCCTGGCTGGGGCCCTTCAAGACGATGGCCGCTCCCTGTTGCTGGGCAGCCGTACCTTCGGCAAAGGTCTGATCCAGACCTTGATCGGCCTGGGTGACGGCAGCGGGCTTGCCGTTACCGTGGCGCGCTACGTGACGCCGAGCGGCCGGGACATCCAGAACCTCGGCATCGCCCCCGATCGTCTTTTGGCCGAGCCGGAGCCACTCAACCCCGGCGGCACTGATGACACCTGGCTGGAGGAGGCCCAGCAGCAGCTCGTGGACCTGCTGGATCCAAGGCCATGACCAGCCGCACGTATCACGACCCCTTGCACGGGGCCATTCGCCTGGATCGCTCCCTGCCGGCCGAAGCCCTGGTGATGGACCTGGTCGAAACGGTGCCCTTTCAGCGGCTGCGGCGCATCCGCCAACTCGGACCAGCCTTCCTGACCTTCCATGGCGCCGAATCCAGCCGCTTCACCCACAGCCTCGGTGTGCTGCATCTGGCGCGCCGAGCCCTGGCTGGGCTGAGCCGCCAACAACCCGATCTGGCCAGACACCAAGGAGTGCTCTATGCCGCCGCCCTTCTGCATGATCTCGGCCACGCTCCGCTCAGCCACTCCGGTGAGGAGATGTTTGGGCTGCGCCATGAGCAATGGTCAGCGCGGCTGGTACGCGAGGACCCAGCCCTACGGGACCGGCTGGAGGCCTTTGAACCCGGCACGGCCAGAGCGGTGGCCGACCTGCTCGAAAGCGGCCGGCACAACTGCGCCGCCGTGGCCGCCCTGGTCAGCAGTCAGCTCGACTGCGACCGGCTCGACTACTTGCTGCGGGACAGCCACAGCACCGGGACCTGCTACGGCCAGCTGGATCTCGAGCGGATCCTGGCGGCGCTCTGCATGGCCCCCGACGGCAGCCTGGCGCTCCACCCCAAGGGTCTGATGGCCGTGGAGCATTACCTGGTGGTGCGCAATCTGATGTACAGGAGCGTCTACAACCACCGCTTGAACGTGGTCTGCAACTGGCTGTTGAACCAGGCGATCGCCACCGCCCGGGCCCTTGGGCCAGGACTAGTTTTCGCCGACCCGGTGATGGCCCGCTGGCTCTGGCATCCCGAGGCCATCGACCTGCCCACCTTTTTAGGCAACGACGACATCCGCACCGGCTATCACCTGATGCGCTGGCGGCAGGAAGGACCCGAAGCCCTGCGCACCTTCAGCCGGCGCCTGCTCGACCGCCAACTGCTCAAGGCCATGGATGTGGGACGGCTGGACCGTGGCGGCCAACTGCAGCTTCTTGCCAAGGCCCAGCGCCTGAGCACGGCCGCCGGCCTGGATCCAGCCCTCTGCTGCGCCCTGCACCAGCGCCAGAGCCAGGGCTACCACCCCTATAAAGGTGGCCTGAGGCTGTGGGATGGCGAATCACTCCGGGCTCTGGAGACCAGCTCCAACCTGGTGGCCAGCCTGACTGAACCCGTCGAACTGGCCTGGTTGATCCACCCGGCTGAAGTTGGCGTCGCCCTCAAGCGCGAAGAGCGAGACCTGAGAGCCGGCGAATCCGGGCATCCTGCCTAAATTGGTCGCCTTCGGATGGGGCGATGGCTGCGCTTTTTCTTGCGGCGGCACGGCCGGGCCTGTCCCATCACCTGCTGCTGCCGGAGTGGACGCGTCAGTCGGGCGCTGTAGACGACGTGCTGCGCCACGACCTGGAGCAGCACTCCCCCCCCGGCGGGGCCGTGATCTTGCATGCCAACCACTGGCGGCTCACCCTTCCCGAGCTGCAGGCCTTGCGGCAACGGCTGCAGCGGCAAGGCCTGACCCTGATCGGCGTGGAATGCAGAAATACTGAAACCCTGGTGGCGGCGGCGGCCCTGGGGGTCACCGCCAGCGCAGGAGCAGATCTCACGCCCACAACGCCGCCAGTAGCAACAGCTTCGTCTTCGCCGGCAGAACCATCGCCACAGCCAGTAATCCCGCCTGACCCGCTGACCATCCATCGCGGCACACTGCGCTCCGGCGATCACCTCCAGGTGGAGGGATCGCTGCTGGTGCTCGGTGATGTGAATCCGGGCGCGCGGGCAAGCGCCGCCGGACACGTGCTGGTCTGGGGCCGGTTGCGGGGCATTGCCCACGCCGGCTGCCTGGGCGATGGCAGCGCCCGGATCGTTGCTCTGGAGCTGCGCCCGCTGCAACTGCGGATCGCCGCCGCCGTGGCCAGAGGCCCCAGTGATCCCCCTCCCGCCGGCCTGAGCGAGGAGGCCCGTCTGGTCGATGGCGTGATCCGCATCGATCCAGCCCAGGCGACCTGGCCGCTGGGCTTAGCCTGACCCCACCCCTGGCAGCGCCGTGACAACCGCTTTGAGCCGCACGATCCTGATCTGCTCTGGAAAAGGTGGGGTCGGCAAGACCACCCTGACCGCCAATCTGGGCATCGCCCTGGCTAAGCAGGGTGCCAGCACCGCTGTGCTGGACGCCGACTTCGGCCTGCGCAACCTGGATTTGCTGCTGGGCCTGGAAAACCGCATCGTGTACACCGCCCAGGAGGTGCTGGCCGAGAGCTGCCGGCTGGAGCAGGCCCTGGTCAAACACAAGCAGGAGCCCAAGCTCTCGCTGCTGCCAGCCGGCAATCCGCGCATGCTCGAGTGGCTTACCCCCGACGACATGAAAAAGATCGTCGGGATGCTGGAGGAACGCTTCGAGTTCGTGTTGATCGACTGCCCGGCCGGCATCGAAGATGGCTTCAAAAACGCGGCGGCCGCGGCCAAGGAAGCCCTCGTGGTCACCACACCGGAAGTGTCAGCGGTGCGCGACGCCGACCGGGTGATTGGCCTGCTCCAGACCCGAGACATCCAACCGATCCAGCTGGTTCTCAACCGCGTGCGACCGAAAATGATGGTCAATCAGGAGATGCTGGCGGTCAGCGATGTCACCGACATCCTGGCCCTGCCCCTGGTCGGTCTCGTGCTCGAAGACGAACAGGTGATCGTCTCGACCAACCGGGGTGAGCCGCTCACCTTGAACGGCAGCCGATCTCCCGCTGGCCTGGCTTACACGAACGTGGCCCGGCGGCTGCGGGGCGAGGACGTGCCGATCATCGACCCCAGCAAGGAGTCGCAGGGCTTTCGCGCCAGGCTCAGCCGGCTGATGCAAACCAAGATCTTCTGAGCCACGATGACCCTGCGCGATTTCATCGACAGATTGCTGGGCCGTCAGACCGCCAGCGCCACCACCGCCCGCCAGCGGCTTCAGCTGGTGCTTGCCCACGACCGCAGCGATCTCAACCCCGAGTTGCTTGAGCAGATGCGGCGCGAGATTCTCGAAGTGGTCTCGCGGTATGTGGAGATCGACCTTGAGGAAGTGGATGTGAGCCTGGAAACCGAGGAACGGGTGACGGCCCTGGTGGCCAACCTGCCGATCAAGCGGGCCCGCCCCACGCCACTGGAGGCTGCTGAAGCCAAGCCCGATCCTGAGTCCAAGGCCGAAGCGGCCACTGACACTCCGACTGACACGGCGACTGCTTCGGCCTGAGCCGGCCCGGCTGACCAGCCGCTGCGGCCGTGGGAACCCTGGAGCCAGTTGCCCGCTTCGCCGATGCCTTCGCTCCTCCCCAGCCTGGTGACCAGCCCGACCGAGCTTGTCAGCACTGCAGAGCGCGTCAGCCCCGCCGAGCAAAGGGTGCTGGAGCATCTGCGCCAGGGGCTCAGCAACAAGGCCATCGCCGCGGTGCTCGTTCTCAGCCACCGCACGGTGGAGAGCCATGTCTCCAGCCTGCTGGCCAAGACCGGCTGCGGCAACCGCAGCCAGCTGCTGCTTTGGGCTCTGGGCGAGCGATAAGCTGGCGCCTTGCCGGCTTAGCTCAGTGGTAGAGCAGCGCTTTTGTAAAGCGAAGGCCATCGGTTCAAATCCGTTAGCCGGCTTCCTTGACCAGGAATCGCGCGCGACTCCCCACCAGCACCACTGCTCTTTGCCATGCCTGCCTTTTCCCTGCCACTGCTGCTCGAAGCGTTCCTGTTGCTGACCGTGCTGGCAGGCTTCTTGGGGCTCTTGCTGCGCCGCAACCTGTTTCTCAAGCTGCTGGCCATGGACGTGATGTCGACCGGGGTGATCGGCTTTTTCGTCTTGCTGGCGGCCCGTCGTGGTTTGTATACCCCGATTCTCGAAACCCTTCCAGATCGCACAGCCGACGCGGCCTATGCCGATCCGATCCCCCAGGCCGTGATCCTCACGGCAATCGTGATCGGTTTCTCGACCCAGGCCCTGATGCTGGTGGCGATTTCCCAGCTCTCCCGACGCGAGCCCACCCTCCAAGTCGGCGCGATGGAGGAGATCAGCACCGAATGACCACCCCCGCCATCATCTGGTTGGTGTTGCCATTTCTGATGGCCTTCACCGGGGCCCTGCTGCCGGGCATTGAGACAACCCTGGCCCTGATTGTCGCCATCGCAACCGTGCTGGCCGGCTTGTTCGGCGCCATGGCCGCCGAACCTCTCAGCCTGCAGCTGGTGGGCCCCTACGGCATTGCACTGCTCATGGATCGGTTCGTCGCCCCGTTCCTGCTCCTCAATGGGCTGGTCACCGCGGCGGTGTTGCTGGACCGGAGAAGCCGCCCCCGGGCAGGCACCTTCGTGCTGGTGCTGCTCGTGCTCCATGGCGGCGTGAACTCCGCCCTGGTCTGCCAAGACCTGATCAGCCTTTACGTGGCCCTCGAAGTGGTGGGTCTGGCCTCCTTCCTGCTGATCGTCGGCCCCCAGAGCGCCAAGAGCCTCTGGATCGGCCTGCGTTATCTGCTGGTGGGCAACACCGCGATGCTGCTGTTCCTGATCGGAACCGCGCAGGTGTACCGCAGCAGCGGCTCCTTCCGGCTGATCGATCTGGCCGGTGCCTCCAGCACGGCGATGGCCCTGATCCTGGTGGGGCTGCTGACCAAGGCCGGGCTGTTTGTGTCAGGTCTGTGGCTGCCGCGCACCCATGCCGAGTCGCCAGCGGAGGTCTCCGCCATGCTCTCCGGGGTGGTTGTGACCGCCGGCGCCTGCCCGCTCGTGCGGGCCACGACCCTGGTCGAGCCACTCGCCCCCCTGGTGCTGGGGATCGGACTGGCCAGTGCCTGCTTCGGGGTTGGCCTTGCCCTGATCGAAACCGATGCCAAACGGATGTTGGCCTGGAGCACGCTCTCCCAGATGGGCCTGGCGGTGCTGGTGCCCGCTGTGGCCGGCTTCTACGCCCTCAGCCATGGTCTGGCCAAGGCCAGCCTCTTTTTGTTGAGTCGCCATTTCCCAAGCCGGCGGCTTGAGATCTGGACCCAGAACCCTTTGCCGCTGCAGGTCTGGTTCCCCCTGCAACTGGCGGCGCTATCGATCGCCGGCTGTCCCCTGCTGGTGGGGTTCCTCGCCAAGGAAAGTCTGCTCAAACAATTGCCAGGCCCCAGTGGCCTGCTGGTCACCAGCCTGGCGGTGGGCACGGCGGCGGTCTACGCCAGGCTCTGGGGGTGGCCCCTGCTAGGCCAACGTGATCAAGGGTCCAGTGATCAAGGATCCAGTGATCAAGGCTCGAAAGCGCCCGGTTGGCGGGCCTCCGGCGGAGTGCTGCTGTTGAGCCTTGCTCTGCTTTTGGCGGTGGGGCTCGGACCGGCTGGACCGAGCTGGGAGGGGTTTCTGTTGGTGGCGCCAGGGGCCGCCAGCTTGAAGGCCCTCGCCATCTTGGCCGCTGGCTGGCTGCTGCACCAACTCCTGCAGACCGTGCGACCACTGCTGAAGATGCCCAATCTCGAGCGGCTCGACGACCTTCTGGGCGGCCTGGCTGTGGTGGGGACGGCTTTAATTGTGATAATGGTCCGATGAAAACAGCCCTCCGAATGGAACTCTGGAGAGCTGGGACGACCCAATTGACGCTTGAGGAGGCCCGACGATGCGAGCGATGAAGCTCTGGGTGTTCTGGCTGCTGACCATCGGTTTCCGGCTGGGCATTTGGTTGTTGCTCACATCTGACACAAGCCAGTTCAACCTGTTCGTAGGGCTGCTGCTGGCCGTGGCCCTGCCCCGCTCCCGGGCCATCGCGGTAGCACCGGGGCTAGTGCTGGGCCTGGTCTGGAAGGTGATCATGGCCCTGCCCGAAGCCTATGGGGAGGCGATTCAGATGCTCAGCCGACACCATGGCCGTGAACGGCTGGCGATCGTGCCGGGCTCCGGCTCCCGCTCCTCGTTGGTGGTGTTTCTGGAGGTGTTTCTGATCACGCTTACCCCCCTGACAATCGCCCTGGGCAGGCTTCCCGATGGCTCGTACCAGGTTCACCGGCTCGAGAGAGGGAATCCGTGATTGGTGTTCTGGTGTCAGCGATGGTGCTGGCGTTGCTGCTGCCGGTGTTGATGACCTGCCGTACCACCGACCTCTGGCATCGACTGGCCGCTTTCGCGAGCATCTCCACCAAGATGGCGATCCTGCTGCTGGTGTTCTCGGTGTTCCGCGACGACTGGATGATCGGCGTGGTCGGCGTGATCGTGCTCAGCGTCGGCAATGCCGGGGTGATGCTGCTCGCCAACCTGCTGCGGGAGGTGGAGGCTTGATCACCCTGCCCACCCTGGTCACGCTGATCAGTGACTTGCTGCTCTTGTTCGGACTGGTCTTCTGGCTGTGGGGCACCTGGCCACTGCTTGGACGGGCCAGCTACCTCGCCAAGCTCCACAGCCTCTCGATCTCCGACACCCTGGGATCGGCCTTGATCGTGGTGGGCTTGCTGCTCAAGCTGCCGCGTGAGTGGCCCCTGCTCAGCCTGGCCCTGCTCAGCCTGGTGGTCTGGAACACCCTGTTCGGCTACGTGCTGGCGGTGTGCTCGCTGAGCAGGCCTGCGACAGGCCGGCCGGAATGATCACGGGTCTTGGCCTGCTGGTGCCGATCACAGCCCTGCTGCCCCTGACGGCGATCCTGCTGGTCAACCAGCGCAGCCCGTACCAGACCCTGGTGCTGCGGGGCGTTCTCGGGGCGATCGCCACCCTCGTGTATGCGCTGCTGGGCGCCGCCGATGTGGCCCTGACCGAAGCCCTGGTGGGCACCTTGCTCTCCACCACCCTCTATGCCATCGCCCTGCGCTCCTCGATGGTCTTTCGCCTCGAACTCAAGGCAGGGGTCGAGCTGGCACCCGAGCGGCGCGAGCTGCTGGAACGTTGGCTGCAGCAGGCCTTTTTGCGCCTTGAGGTGATCTCGCCTGCCAAGAACGCCCAAGCGGCTTCCCCAACCAAAGAGAAGCCCGTATTGACTGACCCTGCTGGGCTACCTGTTCATGGTTGGTTGCTCAGCGCTGACCAGCTCTCCATCGCCTCGCCTTGGCTGAGCAATCAGCTTCAGGGTCTCGCCGGAGCCCAGCTCTGGCAACGCGCTGGCGGCCTGATCGCCACAGGGGCAGGGGTGGCGAACGGATGACGATCCTCTACCTGATCAGCGCGGCCGCCCTCTGCCTGGCGCCACTGTTCGACCTGGTACGCCAGTCGCCCACCCCGGGCTTAGTCGCCGGGATCGCCCTGGCGGCCGGCGTGCCGAACACGGTGTCCGGCATCATTTTCGACATCCGCCTCTACGACACCGTCGGTGAAGTGATCGTGTTCACCCTCGCCTCGATCGGGGTGAAGTCGTCGCTCTCTGGAGAGACGCCAGCCACACGGATCCGTGGGGTCAAGGATGGACCCTCGATCGTGCTCTGCCAGCTCGGAGCCATGGTGAGCGCCCTGGTGGCCGTGGAACTGGCCCTGCGCGGTCACCTTTCGCCGGGCGGCGGCTTTGCCGCCGGCGTCGCCGGTGGCACCGCGATCGGCCTGTTGGTGATCAGTGGCTCCGCCGCCGCGACCGAGGCCCTCTACAGCCGTTACCGGGCCGACATCTGGGAAAAGGTGGCGGTAATTGGCTTTGTGGTGCTCTCGTCGTTCAGCCTGATCGGCCTGGGGCTACCTTCCGGGCCATTCGGCAGCCTCGTCAGTGGGGGCTGGATCCCCTGGCTGAACGTGCTGGTGGCCCTCAAGGTGACCCTGGGCTCCTGGGCGATTCTGCAACTGTTCGTTCGCTACAGGGGTTTGCTCTGAGCAGAGAATTCCTCTGAGCAGGGACTCAGTGCCGCTTACCGGCCAGTAGCCAGGCCGCTGCCAGCACGGGCAGCCAGATCAGGCCACGCAACTCGAACAACGGGGTGCCCCACTGCATCAGCGGCTCCATCACCGCATGGAAGAAGCTGAAAATCACCACGATCGCCAGGCTGAGCAGAAGCATCGGCAGTTCCAGATCTCACTCGAGGCTGAACGAACCAGGCCAACCCTCTGGCATCACAGCACCGCCCCGCAGAACCCGCCAGTGATCATCGGCCTCCCAGCGCAACACGGTGCTGGCCAAGCCAGCCATCGACGGCCAGGGCAGCGGGGCGAGGCGGGGAACGTTCGGGAAAACCGCCGCCGCCTCGCCGGCCGTGCGGCAGGGGGGCGCCCCTGAGCGGTTGGCGCTGGTGGTCGCCAACGGACCGCTGCAGGCCAGCAGCTCCAGGGCGGGATCACTGGCGGGAATGCGCAGGCCCAGGCTCGCGCCATGGGCGGGGGCATTGGGCTGCAGGGCCTGCACCACCACGCCGCGGGCCGGCAGCACCAGGGTGATCGGACCAGGCCAACAACGGGCCGCCATCGCCCGCCACTGCGGCAGCACAGCCAGCTCCAGGGCCGCAAGCAGGCTGCCGGGATCGGCGCCCATCAGGATCATCGCTTTCGTTGATGGCCGCCCCTTCAAGCGCCAGAGCTGGCCGGCACTGGCTGGCACGGCCGCTAAGGCCGGCAGGGTGTCGGTGGGGAAGATTCCAGCAGATCCAGCAGCCAGCGCCGCGGCAAGCTCGCCGGCCATGAGAAGGCCTTTGGCGCCAGTCTCTGGGGGCTGGATCTGCGGTGGGTCGGTCAACTGCACGGGGTGAAGGCGCGGGGTGTCGGAGCGAGATGACAGCGCGGGAAAGCTGGGGGGTTATCGAGCAGGCTCCGGGCGGCGGCCGCAGCTGAAGCGGCCATGGCCCTGGAGATCAGCAAACGAGGCCACCTGCTCAAGGCCTACGCCCGCCAACAGCGCCTGAACCCTCTCACTTTGATCGTGATGGTGTTCCAGCACCAACCACCCCCCGGGAGCCAGCCCGCTGGCGGCACCAGCGGCAATCAGGCGCAAGGCATCGAGGCCGTCCTCACCACCATCGAGCGCCAACCACGGTTCATGCAGACGGACCACCGGCTCCAGGCTGGCCAGCAGTGAGGAGGGAATGTAGGGAGGGTTGCTCACCACCAGATCAAAGGCACCGCAAAAGGCGGCCGCCTGGCCCCACCACGATCCCAGCTGCAGGTCGACCCGATCAGCAACCCCTGCCGCCAAAAGATTGGCCTCGGCCTGAAGGAGGGCGGCAGAACTGCAATCCACAGCCACACCAGCGCTGGTGGGCAACGCCCTGGCCAGGGCCACCGCCAGACATCCGGAGCCGGTGCCCAGGTCGGCCCAGCGCAGGAGGTGGGCTGGGGAATCGGGCGCCTGCTGTGCCATCAGCTCCAGGGCCAGATCCACAAGCTGCTCGGTTTCCTGGCGCGGGATCAGCACGCCGGGGGCCACCTGCAGCTCGAGATCACGCCAGGGGCAGAGCCCGACCAGATATTGCAAGGGGGTGTGCTCGCGCAAATGCTGGCGCCAGAGCCCGGCCAACTGCTCACAGCTGCACTGCAAAACAACAGCACGCTCTGGATCCAACCAGAGATGCTGACGCTCCGGCCCTCTTAACCCGGCGGCCAGATCCAGCAGCCAATCGAACGACGCGGCCTCGCCCCCCTCGGCCAGCATGGTGAGGCGCCAGGCCAGCAACTCGGAACCGGTGAGGTTTTCAACCACCTGAAGTGCCACGCCAGACGCTGGGCAGGAGCTGGTCATCAGCCTAGAAACCTGATCCCCCGCATGGTCGCCAGCAGAGTCCGGGTTCTGCCCTGATCTGGCCAGCCAATTCCAGGCCCAGCAACCGAGAGGCGAGATCCTTGACAGGCAGGCCCAGGGCCAAGCGGAGCTGCTCCAGCGAGGCTCCCCCACCGAGGGCAGCGAGCAGGGCCCGGTCAGAGGCTGAGGCTTGATGGGCGGGATGCCCCCCCTGGAGCGGCCCAGGAGTGAGCGGCACCCCCGCCTTTCCAGGGCAGCCCAGGGGGCCCTGGCCCAGCTGGGCGATCAGATCAGCGGCAGCAAGCAACGGCGTCGCCCCCCGCAACAGCAACCGATTGCTACCGGCGGCTGAGGCCTTGCCAGCATCGGCGGGGACCACCCAGAGGGGCAGCCCCTGCTCCCAGGCCAAGCTGGCGGAGTGGAGCGCACCGCTTTGCTCGGGGCACTCAACAACAATTACGGCCTGGGAGAGCGCCACCTGCAGACGGTTGCGCGCGGCGAAATGGCCGCGCGCTACCGCTGCCCCCGCAGGCAGCTCGCTGATCAGCAGCCCGTTGGTGGACACGGCGGCCTGGAGGCTGCCGTGATGGCGGGGATAAACCCGCTCCAGGGGTGTGCCCAGCACCGCAACAGGCCGGCCGCCGGCCTCGAGGCAGCCGCGGTGGACGGCCGCATCGATGCCTTCGGCCAGACCACTCACCACGGGCCAGCCCGCCTTGGCCAGGGCCGCCCCCAGCTCCCGCGCCATCGAGAGGCCATGCAGGGAGGGCCGGCGCGTTCCCACCACGGCAATGGCCAGGCGCTCGCGCAGCCTCGGCCAAAGCGTGCCGTGACCATCCCAGTAGAGGGCCAGGGGTGGACGGTCCAACTGGGCCAGGGCCCGGGGAGAGGCCGGATCACCGGGGAGAAGCACCCGCCGGGGGGAGGGCAACGGGAGATTGCCGTTGCGCCATGGATCCGCCCCCCAGCGGCGGCGATGCGCCTCGATCTGTGCCACCCGGGTTCGCCCCAGCCCTGGCAGCTCGAGCAACTGCTCAGCGGAGGTCCGCCAGGCTGCCTGCAGCGAGCCGAAGGCGGATTCGAGCTGGCCAAGGCGAGCCCAGCCCAACCCCGGGCAGCCACTCCAAAGCAACCACCAGAGCCGCCGCTGGCGGGGCCAAGGCCCCAGGCAGCTGGGGAACACTCCGGCCACAAGATCGCCCACGGCCTCCGCTCTTCACTTAGCAGTACAAAAATACTACAAGCAATGAAATTCCGGGTCCTCGGGAGGGCCCAGCGCCAAGGCCTTCAAGGCAGTCTCCAGATCAGGCGGATAGTGCCGCAGCAGTCGGCGCTGGCCGCGGTCAGGGCCAAGATCCAGCACCACCAGGTCCACCCGCGCCTCCGCCGCCAGTTCACCCCTCCCATTGAGAAAGCGGCTGCTCCAGATCAGACGTAGCCGCCGGCGCGATTCCACCACGCTGCGCACCTCCACGGCATCGCCATGCCTCAGGGGTTGCCGGTAATCCATCGCCAAGGCCACCACCGGCAGCTCCAGCCCCCGCTCCGAGAGCGCGCTGTAGGCCAGCCCGACCGAGGCCAGGGCTCCCACCCGGGCCTCCTCCAACCAACCCAGATAGGCGCCATGCCACATGACGCCGGCGTGGTCGGTGTGTTGGGGCAACACCAGGCGCCGGAGGCACCACTCACGGGCAGGCGGATTCAGTTGCGGCTGCATTACGACCTTTCCGTCCATGCGATCCCTACAGGGGGCTGAGCCATAAGCTGCTTCAGAACCGCGATGGCCTCGTGTTTCGCAATCTTTTGATCGCCGACTCCGGCAAGGGCAATGTCGAGGAGATGGTGCGCATGTTGCGTGCCCTTCCTTCCTTCAGGCAGGCTCGCCTCAACCTGCTCCATGTCGTCACCGAACAGGCTGGCGCTGGCTTTCAGGAGCATTGGCAGCGGGCCTCCGGGCTCGTGGCCGAAGCGATCCAACGCCTGGGCCTCAACCCCGAAGAGGTGAACGCAGTCATCCGCCAGGGCGATGCCAAACAGACCGTGCTCACGGTGGCCGACGAGCTCGATGTCGACCTGATCGTGATGGGCTCGCGCGGTCTGGGTCGACTGCAGTCGATCCTCTCGAACAGCTCCAGCCAATACGTGTTCCAGCTCGCCACCCGGCCGATGCTGCTGGTCCGCGACGACCTCTACGTGAGGCACGTCAACAGAGTCCTGGTCGCGATTGACGGCACCGGAGTGGGAGACGACGCTCTGCGAATCGCCTGCGAACTGGTGCGTGACATTCCCGGTGGCGTGCTCACGGGAGTCCACGTGAGCCGCAAGGACATCGTTCCCAGCCGGGGCGGCAAAAGCCCGGCCGATGACGTGCTCGAGAAAGCGGTGCAACGCGCCCGCAGCTTCGGTGTGGAGCTCAAGGGGCTGCACCGCACCGGTGACATCGGTCGCGGGGTCTGCGAGACGGCCCAAGAGGTCAACGCGGATCTCCTGGTGATCGCCTCCCAAGACCGGCGTCCTCTCGTGGCCAAGAGCCTGGTCGACATCGACCGGCTGCTCGGCAGTTCGGTGAGCGATTACATCCGGGTCCACGCCCAGGCCCCCGTGCTGCTGGTGCGGGAGCCCGAAAGGAACAACTGAGCTTCAGCCCTGTTGGCGGCTGTTGGTCTGGATGTAAAGGATGATCAGAAAAACTGCCGGCACCAAAACGAACAGCAGGCTGGCCACGAAACCGAGATCGTTGGTTTCCATCGGTGTTGACGGGAGTCACCGGACCGTATCACCGGCCATCGGCCCTTCTGGGCTGTCTTCATCGGTCGTTGCGGATTGCTGCTCAGCGGTCTCCGGCTGCTCCGGCCACGCGGTGGGGCCGGCCGGCAGGGGGGCAGCCAGGGCCGCTTCCAGCTGGGCCTGACCATCGGCAAGCCCCAGCTGCGGACGGGTCAGCACCACCACCGAGTGCTCCACCAGTGCCTGACAGGCCAGGCGCCAATCGAGAGGACGGTTCTGGAGCTTGCGGTCTTCCACGGCCGTGCGGGCACTGAGCGCGGTGGAGTCGCCCGGGGCCACCGCCACAAAGCAGGTGATGCACTGGCCGCAGCCGCCGCAGTTGCCAAGCTTGCCCTTAAGGCCATAGAGCTCGACGCCCTCGCGCAGGGCCACCTCACGCAGATTTTCTCCGGGGAAGCACTCCACATCGAGCCCCTCGCGGACGAATCGGATCACGGGCATGGAGGGTCAGGCGACAGACCCCATTCTCAGGGAAGAGGTTGCGATTTGTAACCGCGTTGGCGTCAATCGACAGGATCCACGGTCACGGCTCGTTTCAGCTGATGGGGTTCGCCCGCCCCATGCCACCGAGAACCCTTACGATCAGCCGACGGATCGATCCAATCGATCGTCCACCGCTAACGCTTGCGTTGCGGCAACTGTTTGTTTCGCCGGATCTACCCCCATGGGACTGCCCTGGTATCGGGTGCACACAGTCGTGATCAACGACCCGGGCCGCTTACTGGCCGTGCACCTCATGCACACCGCTCTGGTCGCCGGCTGGGCCGGCTCCATGGCTCTTTACGAGCTCGCGATTTTCGACCCCTCCGATCAGGTTCTCAACCCGATGTGGCGCCAGGGCATGTTCGTCATGCCCTTCATGGCCCGCCTTGGCGTGACTGGAAGCTGGAGCGGCTGGAGTGTCACCGGTGAAACCGGGGTTGACCCCGGTTTCTGGAGTTTCGAAGGCGTCGCTGCAGCACACATTGTCTTCAGCGGTCTGCTGTTCCTTGCCGCCATCTGGCACTGGACCTACTGGGATCTGGAGATCTGGCAAGACCCCCGCACTGGTGAACCGGCGCTCGATCTTCCCAAGATCTTCGGCATTCACCTGCTGCTGGCAGGTCTTGGCTGCTTCGGTTTCGGCGCCTTCCACCTAACCGGGGTCTTTGGTCCGGGGATGTGGGTCACCGATCCCTACGGACTCAATGGCCACATCGAGGCGGTGCAACCGTCCTGGGGGCCAGAGGGTTTCAACCCCTTCAATCCAGGCGGAATTGTGGCCCACCACATTGCGGCGGGGATCGTTGGCATCATCGCCGGCATTTTCCACATCACCACCCGTCCACCGGAGCGGCTGTACAAAGCCCTGCGGATGGGCAACATCGAAACGGTGCTGGCCAGTGCCATCGCCGCCGTGTTTTTTGCCGCCTTCATCGTGGCTGGAACGATGTGGTATGGCTCAGCGGCCACTCCTGTGGAGTTGTTCGGACCCACTCGCTATCAGTGGGATCAGGGCTACTTCAAGACAGAAATCAACCGTCGTGTGGCCACGGCCCTCGAGAACGGTTCCTCCAAGGAAGAGGCCTATGCCGCGATTCCTGAGAAGCTCGCCTTCTTTGACTACGTCGGCAACAGTCCTGCCAAGGGAGGCCTGTTCCGTGTCGGCCCCATGGTCAATGGTGACGGCCTGCCCACAGGCTGGATCGGCCATATCAGCTTCACCGATCAGGAAGGACGTGAACTTGAAGTGAGGCGCTTGCCGAACTTCTTCGAGAACTTCCCGGTGGTGCTGGAAGACAGCCAGGGCATCGTCAGGGCCGACATCCCCTTCCGACGCTCCGAGGCCAAGTATTCCTTCGAGCAGACCGGCGTTACCGCCACGGTCTATGGCGGAGCCCTCAATGGTCAGGTCTTCACCGACCCGGCCGCGGTCAAGCGATTGGCCCGCAAGGCGCAACTGGGTGAGGCCTTCGAATTCGATCGCACCACCTACAACTCCGATGGCACCTTCCGCAGTTCACCTCGCGGCTGGTTCACGTTCGGCCACGCCACCTTTGCGCTGCTCTTCTTCTTCGGACACATCTGGCACGGGGCCCGCACCCTTTACCGGGATGTGTTTGCCGGCATCGACCCCGATCTCGGTGAGCAGATTGAGTTCGGTCTCTTCCAGAAGCTGGGCGACAAAACCACACGCCGGACGGCCCAGAGCGCCACACCTTCTGCCGGCAGCACGATCAGCTGATCCCCTCACTCCCGGAGAATCCAGATGGAAAGCTTTGCTTACATCCTCATCCTGACCTTGGCCTTGGCCACGCTGTTCTTCGCCATCGCCTTCCGCGATCCCCCCAAGATCGGCAAGTAACACCGAGGGAACCACCGGGTCTCCCCTCAACTCCAACCCCCCTGCTTCGGCAAGGGGGTTGTTTTATGGCTGCCTCGTGGCTACAGCAGGATGGTGCCGGTTCCGGAATCCAGAACGACTGCAACAACAGCCTTCTTATTTCGAGAGTTACTGTTTACACTTGAGTCAAACTTTTGGGCGTCCGTGGGATGCAATGTCCCTCCTGCCAACACACCGACAGCCGGGTGCTCGAATCTCGCTCCGCTGACAGTGGCCGCAGTGTGCGGCGGCGGCGCGAATGCCTGCAGTGTGACTTTCGCTTCACGACCTACGAGCGGGTCGAAACTGTGCCGGTGACGGTGATCAAACGCAACGGTGTCCGGGAAATCTTCAATCGCTCCAAGCTTCTCAATGGCTTGATTCGGGCCTGTGAAAAAACCGGCCTCGAGCCCGCCAGGCTGCAGTTGGTGGTCGATGAGATCGAAATGCTGCTTCAGCAGCGCAACAGCCGCGAGGTCAGCAGCAGCGAAATTGGTGAACTCGTTCTGCACCAGCTCAGCGAGATGAACGAAGTGGCCTACGTGCGTTTCGCTTCCGTCTATCGCCAGTTCCAGGGCATCCACGATTTCGTGGCCACCTTGAAAGGCCTCAGTCTGCGAACGTCACGGCCCCAGGGCGATGGCAGTTCCACCAGCCTGGCGGTCGTGGCGCGTTGATCAGCCCAGGCTGAGCTTGGTCTGCGCAGGGGGCTTTTGTATGATCGATGGTCAGGTGTTTTCTGTCGGCGGGCAGGGCACCACTCCCTCGTTCTGCCAAAGGCAGACCGCCATCCCTTCATGACCGTGACCCCTTCCGAGATCAGCAGCACCGAGGCCAATCTGGATCTCGCCAACGAACCAGCGGCAGATCTGGACCTCGACATCCCGGAAGAGGTTCCCACTGCGGATGACCCAGCCAGCCGGGCCGTCTCCCGTGACTTTGAGAGCGCCGGCTTCACGCTCGATGAGTTCGCCTCCCTGCTCAGCAAGTACGACTACAACTTCAAGCCGGGTGATGTGGTGAACGGCACGGTATTCGCCATGGAGCCCAAGGGCGCCATGATCGACATCGGCGCCAAAACGGCCGCCTTCATGCCCCTGCAGGAGGTCTCGATCAACCGGGTCGAGGCTCTCAGCGATGTGCTGCAGCCTGGCGAGGTGCGTGAGTTCTTCATCATGAGTGAGGAGAACGAGGACGGCCAGCTCTCGCTCTCGATCCGCCGCATTGAATACCAGCGGGCCTGGGAGCGGGTGCGTCAGCTCCAGAAGGAAGACGCCACCATCTACAGCGAAGTCTTCGCCACCAACCGCGGCGGTGCCCTGGTTCGGGTGGAAGGCCTCAGGGGCTTCATCCCAGGCAGCCACATCAGCACCCGCAAGCCCAAGGAAGATCTCGTTGCCGATTTCCTTCCCCTCAAGTTCCTGGAGGTCGATGAAGAGCGCAACCGCCTGGTGCTCAGCCATCGCCGCGCCTTGGTTGAGCGCAAGATGAATCGCCTCGAGGTGGGCGAGGTAGTGCTCGGAACCGTCCGCGGCATCAAGCCCTACGGCGCCTTCATCGACATCGGTGGAGTCAGCGGTCTGCTGCACATCTCTGAGATCAGCCACGAGCACATCGAAACACCTCACACGGTGCTGAATGTGAATGATCAGATGAAGGTGATGATCATCGACCTCGACGCCGAGCGGGGTCGGATTTCGCTCTCCACCAAGGCCCTGGAGCCGGAACCCGGTGACATGCTCACCGACCCCCAGAAGGTGTTCGACAAGGCCGAGGAGATGGCGGCCCGCTACAAGCAGATGCTGCTGGAGCAGGCTGAAGAGAACGAACCGATGGGTGTCACCCTCGACTGAGCCGTTCCCAGGGTCTGCCGTGGCGCCGGTGGCCCAACTCCGGCTTAAAGGTGTTCCACTGGGTTGGCTTCAGGCCGTTCTCTTCGACAAGGACGGCACCATGAGCCGCAGCGAACCCAAGCTGCTTGCCCTGGCTGAAGCCAGGATCTTGGCCTGCCTCAGCCAGGTGGGTTCAGGGCATCGCGCCAGGCTTCGGGATCTTCTGGAAAGTGCCTATGGCGTCAGGGCTGGCCGGATCGATCCGGCCGGGATCACCGCTGTGGCCAGCAGGATGCACAACCTGATCGCCACGGCAACGGCTTTCGCCCAGGTGGGTCTTGGCTGGCCTGAGGCCCTGAATCGCAGCGAAATCCTCTTCGACAGCATCGACGCGGCTGCTGGCAGCGAACCAGCCTCCGCCCCGACCACCAAAGGGCTGGCGCCGCTGCTGCTTGCTCTCGATCGGGCCGGTGTTGTCCTCGGGGTGATCAGCAACGATCAGACCCATGGCATCAAGCACTTCCTAGCGGCCCATGGCCTGGAGAAACACATCCGGGGCATCTGGAGCGCCGATCACCTGCCGGCCAAACCCAATCCCTTGGCCGTCCATCACTTCTGCGCCCAACTGGGCGTTGACCCTGGCGCTTGCGCGCTGATCGGCGACGCCGACAGCGATCTAGCCATGGCGGTCGCGGCCGGGATTCCCCATGCACTGGGCTACACGGCCGGCTGGGCCACCAAGCCGAAGCTGGCCGGCGGGCACCTGCTGATCGATCACTGGTCGGAGCTCACGGTGCAGGCCACAGATCCAGCCAATCACGCCTGAAGCCAACAAGTTCAGGGGCGGCGGCACAGTGAATCAGGCAAGCCTGATGTGAGAAAGGATGCTGGGAACAGGCGATAAGCTCATGGCCAACGTCTTGGATCATCCTTGAATGAGCCGTTACATCTTCACCTCTGAATCGGTCACAGAAGGGCATCCCGACAAAATCTGCGATCAGATCAGTGATGCCGTTCTCGATGCCCTGCTCAGCATCGATCCACTCAGTCGGGTGGCCTGTGAAACGGTTGTGAACACAGGCCTCTGCCTGCTGACCGGCGAAGTGAGCACCACCGCCAAGGTCGACTTCACGACCCTGGCGCGCGGGGTGATCGAGCAGATCGGCTATAGCGGAGCCAGAGCCGGTGGGTTCGATGCCCACAGCTGCGCCGTGCTGGTGGCACTCGATCAGCAATCCCCAGACATCGCCCAAGGGGTGGACGAGGCCGACGATCACGCCGGAGATCCGCTCGACCAGGTGGGCGCCGGCGACCAAGGCATCATGTTCGGCTTCGCGTGCGACGAAACACCTGAGTTGATGCCCCTGCCGATCAGCCTGGCCCACCGGCTGGCAAGAAGCCTGGCCGAGGTGCGCCACAACGGCCTCCTGGCCTATCTCCTGCCCGATGGCAAAACCCAGGTCAGCGTGGTGTACGAGAACGATCGACCGGTGGCGATCGACACCCTGCTGATCTCCACCCAGCACACGGCCGTGATCGATGGCATCAGTGATGAGGCCGGCCTGCAGCGGCGCATCGCCGACGACCTCTGGGAGCACGTCGTCGTCCCCGCCACGGCCGATCTGATGATCCAGCCCGATCGCGGCTCCACCCGTTTTCTGGTCAACCCGACCGGCAAGTTCGTGGTGGGGGGGCCCCAGGGCGATGCGGGCCTGACCGGCCGCAAAATCATCGTTGACACCTACGGCGGCACCGCCCGCCACGGCGGTGGTGCCTTCTCCGGCAAGGATCCCACCAAGGTGGACCGCTCCGCTGCCTATGCGGCCCGCCATGTGGCCAAGAGCCTGGTGGCGGCAGGCCTGGCCGAGCGCCTTGAAGTGCAGCTCAGTTATGCCATCGGGCTGGCCAGGCCGACCAGCATCCTGGTGCAGAGCTTCGGCACTGGAAAGCTGGGCGACGAGGATCTCACCGCCCTGGTCCAGGAGCACTTCGATCTGCGCCCCGGCGCCATCATCGAAAGCTTTGGCCTGCGCACCCTTCCCCAGGAGCGCGGCGGCCGCTTCTACCAGGATGTGGCGGCCTATGGCCATTTCGGCCGGGATGATCTGAATCTCCCTTGGGAGAACGTGGAGGCCAACGCCACGGTCTTGCGGCAGGCCACAGTTGGAAAGATTGCCGCCGGCAGCGCCATCTGAGCGGAGATGGTGCGGCCGGCACCACCAGACACCCTGGCCCTGGGCGTTGATTTCGGCAGCAGTGGGCTGAGGCTCGCCTTGATGGATGCTGAAGGTCTCGCGATTCGTGGCTGCGAACGGGCTCTGGCCTATGGACGACCCTTTTCCGATCCTGAGGGATGGCGCCTCGGCTTGGTTGCCTTGGTGGGCTCCCTGCCCAGGGAACTGCGCTGCCGCGTTGGTGCGATCAGCCTCGATGGCACATCCGGCACCCTGCTGCTCTGCCGGCCGGACGGCTCGGCACTGGCTGAGGCCCTGCCCTACGACAAGGCCTGCCCCGAGCAGGCCGGCAGGCTCCAGGCCCTGGTGCCGGAGGGGACTTCGGCAGCGAGCGCAAGCAGCAGTCTGGCCAGGGCACTGCGACTGATCAACCAGCACCAGGGTGGCCCTTTCCTGCTCCGCCATCAGGCCGACTGGCTGATGGGCTGGTTGCTGGGTCACTGGCGCTGGGGCGAAGAAGGCAACAATCTGCGCCTGGGCTGGGATCTAGCCGGCGGGCGCTGGCTGGGAACACTCCTGGATCAACCCTGGAGCGCAGCCCTACCTGAGGTGGTTCCAAGCGGCAGCAGGCTCGGCAGCTTGAACCCGCTGGCGGCCACAGCCTTGGGCCTGCCGCCGAGCTGCCAGGTGGTGGCCGGCACCACCGATGCCAATGCCGCCGTGCTGGCTGCCGGCCTGGCGAGCGGCGACGGCCTCACCGTTCTGGGCACCACGCTGGTGCTCAAACAGTTCGTCGACCGCCCGATTCAGGCCCCTGGGGTGAGCGCGCACCGCCTGGATCAACGCTGGCTTGTGGGGGGAGCCTCCAACAGCGGTGGCGGCGTATTACGCCAGTTCTTCAGCGATCAGCAGCTGGCGGAGCTAAGCCGCCAGATCGACCCCAGCCGGCCGAGCGGCCTCCAGCTCCAGCCGCTGCCGGGCCGGGGTGAGCGCTTCCCCGTCGACGATCCCGATCGGCAGCCGGTGCTGGGTCCCAGGCCTGTGAGCGATGCCCTGTTTCTGCAGGGGCTGCTGGAGGGGATGGCCCAGATCGAGGCCGAAGGCTGGCAACGGTTGCAGGCGCTTGGAGCTCCAGCGATCGGGCGGGTGATCACCCTCGGTGGCGGCGCCCGCAATCCCCAGTGGCGCCGACTGAGGCAGCAGGCCCTGGGTGTGCCGGTGATCAACCGTCCGGGATTGTCGTCGGCCCTGGGCAGCGCCCGGCTGGCCTGTCGGGGGCTAGGGCCCGAAGATGGAGGCGACCTGCTCCCATTGCCCCCAGAGCCATGAACGAACGCATCAAATCCGTGGTGTCGATGGCCCTGTTCGTTGTGCTGGCCGGATTTGTGGCCTTCAGCAGTACGCGCCTGGCCCTGTTGCTCTGGCAGCGCTTCGGAGCCGGCTGAAAGCCGGGCGGGCCAGAATCGGCGTCCCTGTCACCTGGAAGCCAATGCCCGCCGATCCACTCACTCCCGATGTCAGCGCAAGGATCTGCCTGCACATGAACAACGACCATGCCGAAGCGGTGCTCTCCTACGCCCGCCATTACGGCGGCGTTGAAGCCCCCCAGTCGGCCCGGATGCTGCAGGTGCTCCCCGAGGCCATGGAACTGGAGGTGGACGGCAGCACCGTGGCCGTCCCGTTTGATCACACCCTCACCGACAGCGAGGATGCCCATCGCACCCTGGTGGCCATGCTGCGTTCCATGCCCAAAGGCTGAGCAGGCCCAAGGGCTGAGTAGGCCCAGGAGCTGTGAACCGGATTGCCTTTTGCGTACAGCCCGCTGTTCTGGTCGCTTCGCTCTGCAAAGAGGCCGCAACCGTGAGCGCTCAAGGTGGGAACCCTGAGCAGGCAACCCAGCCTGGGGGCGAAGCCTTGTCTTGGATTCACGCCGTTCTGCGCGGAAGCCTGGAGCTTGTCTGCCAGCCCTGTTGCGCAATCTGCCGCCAGGCCATCCGCTCCGGCAGCGAGGCCGCACTCTGCGAGCCCTGCCAGAGCCGCCTCGCCCTACCCGCCGGCGGACTCCAGGGGCAATGGCCGCTGCCGTGGTGGAGCCTTGGGCTCTACGAAGGGGCCCTGCGCCAGCTGCTGCTCCGCCAGCGAACCAACCCCCAGCCACAAATGCTGCGCAGCCTGGCCGGAAGTCTGCGCCAGACCCTGCCTGCCGAACTCCAGGGCAACGGCCGGATCGTGGCGATTCCCAGCTGGAAGCAGCGGGGGTGCAATCCCTTACCCCAACTGATCTGCCAAGGGCTTGGGCTACCTGAAATCCAGCCGCTGCAACGGCGCCGGCCCACCTTGGGCCAGCACCACCTGAACCGGGCCATGCGCGCGCTCAACCAGGCGGAGGCCTTCCGCTGCCAGGCCAGTGCCATGGGCAAGCCGCCTGGCTGGCGCCGGCAGCCGATCTTGATTGTCGATGACATCCTCACCACCGGAGCGACGGCCAACGCCGCCGCAGTGGCTCTGCAAGACGCAGGATTTCGCGTGGCTGGCCTGCTCTGCTTGGCCCGCACCCCAGCTCCAGGCCGTGATCTAAGATCCACATCTGCTACCTCAGTAGCAAGCCGGGATAGCTCAGTTGGTAGAGCAGGCGACTGAAAATCGCCGTGTCCCCAGTTCAAATCTGGGTCCTGGCATTCATTGATCAGACCATCCCATCCAGCGTCCGCGCTGCTCCGCTCCGTTCCCGTCAGCTCGCTGAGATGCCGGCCATGAAAGGGCCCACTCACAGCAGTCGGCTGACCCATGCGGCCCACGCCCCATTCCTGAGTCGCCCAACCTCCCTCCCAGGTTTCTCCATGCCCATCCCTCCCGAGCAGCCACTTGATCGGCAGTTCACCAATGCCGACAGCTACGGAGTGGCCTTTGACGCTGTCTGGGAGAAGCTCAACCCAGCAACCACAGGCGAGCCAGCCAACCGTGAGTTAACGCTGCAGCAAGCCATCGCTGAACTCAGTGACCATCCATTCGCCATCAGCAAGCCCGAGTTGGTCATGCAGGTCGCCCTGTTCCGCTTGCGCCTGCGGGAACGGTGAGGAAGCACGCACCAGCGCCAAGCGGCCAGCTCGGCACAGGCTCGGCACAGGCTCGGCACAGGCTCGGCACAGGCTCGGCACAGCATGGCATGGCACAACTCAAGCTCAGCCAGCTGCCGATGCCGATGCCGATGGAACGTTGATCAACGCGGCCTTGCCTGAATCCAGCAGTTTCAAGTCCGTTGCCAGTCAGTCGCCAGTTAAGGCAGAGCTCATGGAGCCTTTAGAACCTTGCAACAGGTCCTTCTGCAGCCAGGAAAGGACGAACCAGAAGAGCCAAAGCCAAACGAATAGGGTGACGGAATGATGACCCCATCCTCCCGATTACTGATCCAACTCGCTGCGAGTTTCAGCAATCAACGCCAGGCCTTCGAGAATCCTCCTCTCTATGGCCACATCCTGGTTCGATTCCGGCCCTTGCCCCAGTTGATGCCAGGCTCACTGCTACTGGAGCAGGCTTATGCCGTCACTCCATTGCAACCCTATCGAATTCGTGTCCTCACAGTGAAGGAAGATCACCGCGGACTTGTGATCGTCAACCACACCCTTCGAGACTCCAAACGCTTCTGGGGTGCCGTAGAGGATCCCAGCAGGAGGGCTGAAATCACAATGGATGATCTCGAAAGCCTGGAAGGTTGTACCTACTACGTGCAGGAGCAGGGCGAAGGGTTCTTCGGAGAAGTGGAACCTGGCTGCCGTTGCATCGTCAAACGCCAAGGAGTGCCGGCCTATCTGGTGAGCAACTTCCAACTGGATAGTCAAACCATGCAAACCGTCGACCGCGGCCACGATCCCCAGAGTCACGAGCAACTGTGGGGATCACTGGCAGGACCCTTCGTATTTGAACGCCTGGCCGACCACAGCGATGAGCTACCGATGGACTGGCTTGCCAAGTGAGGACGCCCAGGAGGCCAGTGAAGCTATGTAATGATTTCACCTATCTTGGTATAAATATTAGCACTATTGCTTAGTATCTTGAAAAGAACATTGACACGTATGGCACTGACGCTTCTCCCTTACGCGCGCACAACCCAGAACGCACGCGTTGCATCTTTTTCGGTTGGGAACGATGAGTCCATACGCCAAAAAACAAGCCGTACAGAACAAATAGAAAGCGCCTACCGTCAGATATTCTTTCATGCTTTCGCCTATGACCGCGAAGCGATGCTGGAGTCGCAATTCACCAACGAACAAATTCAAGCTCGTGACTTCGTGCGAGGCTTGCTTTTGTCCAAGAAATTTCAAGATGGCTTCTATCAATGTAACAGTAATTACCGCGTCGTAGAGCAAGTCGTCGGGAGAGTCTTAGGGCGCGACACCTTCGGAGCCGACGAAGAAATGGCGTGGTCGATTGTTATTGCAACAAAGGGATTTGCGGGATTCATCGATACTCTGCTTGATTCGCCAGAGTATCTTGACGCTTTCGGTTATGACCAGATCCCCCATCAACGCTCCAGATCTCTACCGGGCCGTCAACAAGGCGAATTGCCTTTCAACCAGAAAGCACCTCGTTATGACGCCTACTGGCGTGAGGTCAGCCAGCAACGAGCCCCCTCAGGGAACGGCCAAGCTGGTCTGAATTTGCCTGGATGGGTGAATGGCCAGCCCCCAAAAGTTATTTTGCAGATCTGGCTGGGCTTGGCGGCCTTCGGCGGCGTAGCCATTATTGGAATTCTACTAGCCACTGCCGGGGCCATGTTGAGCACGGGCTGGAAATAGGCTGTAGGTGCCTGTAATGCCAGAATTGATGGGACAGGTTAAAGCCGATAAACTCTATAACTTTGCAGGCCTGCTACGCCGCGAGAAAGTCTTGACGATCATCAAGGCTTTCCTCGTAGTTGGCATTTAATTCTTGATTAACGTCATCGATAAAATCAGAGTCATCCAGCAAAGGTTCTGCATGGCTGGCTTGAATTCGCTGAGGGTCAGAATGATTCGGTTGTGCGAAGGACTCCAGGGGTTGACCCACCGCTGAGGTTTTGGCATCTAAATAGAGCCCAAGTCTCTGGATCGTGGCAGCTGCTTCACTTAAGGCTTGATCACTCGCCTGACAGCTCAAACCATCCTTCAATCCGGTTATAGTGCCCTCATTCATTAAGGCAGATAAGAGTTCAAGCTGCTCTTCTGCCTCCAAAAGGCGTATGACCAAGGTTTCACATATCTGCGATAAAGCCTCAACCTGCTCTGCTAACCTCTGATGAGATCGGTCCACGGGAAAGATCGCGGATACACGAATCGACTTTACCGCTAATTCGTGGCAAGTCCAGCCTTGGCCACTTAGAGTTTATTGTCCATCTACAAGACTGGTAGATCTGATCAACCCATGGCAAATCCCCTGAACCATCGCTCCGCCTTTGAGCAGCAAACGCGGCTCCAAGCACTGCTGGTTCAGAACTGGGGCAAAAGATTGGAAATCAACGCCGGGGGGGGCAAGCTAATTGTCAGTCTTGAGGCCGATATCCAATCGACTTGGCAGTCAGCAGTGGCAGGTCTTCACTTAACCACAGATAACAATATTGTCTTCGCTTCAGATCAACAGGAAAACGAAAAGCCGTGCATCCTCACCTACGTCGTTGGCTCGGCGTTGAAGGTGACTGGCGCCCATAATCCCGATGAACTCTATGCATTGATGATGGGGATTGGTGTCGATTCTCGCGATGCATGGCTTGTGGCAGACCATTGCGAAGGTCTTGACCTTGGGATGGTGTGGTCATTTTACCGAGATCGTCATGATTTTCTCATTGCAGTGCCACTGATGAACACTGAATTCGCTGCAAGTTTAATGAGCAGCGATGGCTGAATTCTTAAAGCACCGCTCCTCACTCAGCGGTGGTCAAAAAGAAATCCATGGATGTAGGCCTCGGTCCATTCTTCACCATAAAATCTTGTTAGCATACCGCGGGCAGGATCTTTCTCAGCTCGGTAGTCGAGATATCTAAGTTGCCCCTCTTTTAATTGCTGCATCCGTGAATCATCCACTGGATTGGCCTCTGCAATGAGATCAAGATAGAGATCCAGATAGGCAACAAATGCAGCCATCAAAGGCCCTTCAATCAAGGTCTCACTCTCTGCTGTCAGTGGCAACCGGGTCCAGAGAAAGCAGGGAGAGAAGTATGGTTCTGCCTCATCAGGAATAGGGCCTCCATCGGGTAACAGTGCGCGGAAGTGGTCAAACACCGGCCTCAATCTTGACCAGACAGCCTGCGTATGGAGACGATCTCGTTTCAAGACGGGTTGAAGATCCAAAGCGATCAGGTGACCTCCCGGCAACGTCACCAGGTCAGCACCAAAGAAGGGAAGATCAAAGCGGGGCTCCGGGCTGATCACAAGATTCAGCACCTGGGGATTCGGCTCTGCATCCACACAGGCAGCCCTCGCCTGACGGAGTTTGTCATTTCGCACTCCCCAGCTTGTGGTCGTGACAGCGATCGGCTTGGCACGAGACCCGGTGCTACCCACCTTTTCCGCCATACCTGCCGGAATCGGATAAGGCTCCAACGCGAGTTTTGCCGTGATCTGAGTCACAGCATGGTTGAAGAAAGGTTCCCAGCGCCAGGTCATAAGTGTTTGACAGGAGTAGACACAAAAGAAGAAAGGGGAAAAAGGAACGCTCGCATAAAACGATTACTCCATTCCTCCCCAAAATAACTGGTAAATAAACCGTGGGCAGGATCACGTTCCGCGCTGTACTGATCGTAAGCACGCTGCAGAGTTTCGACACGATCACTCTGTTCAGGTGTGCTGACTGCCTCTAAGTGCATCGCCGCATAGGCCTGAATGATTTCCTGAAAAGACTGCTCCACCAGCGGCTCAAGCTCGGTGATAGACCCCCGCGCAAATAAAAGAAACGGCGAAAAATATTGATCTGCATCGTACGCACGCATCGCTTCACCAGCAGCCAGGCTTGGATGGCGAGCCTGAATGGCTTTCAATCCACACAAATACCGCTCGGCATAGCTGCTGCCCTGCTCCAAAGGTTGGAAGTCCATGACAGCAACCAACTTATCTCGAACGGCAAAACCAAGAAGATCGATGCCAAGAATCGGTTCCTCTCGACCGAATTCAGGGTAGGCCACAGCATTGAGAACTTGGACAGCATCACCGCCATCTAGTTGCGTCACTCTCCACCGGCGAATACCTGGCGCCTGCCAAAGGCTACTGCGAATAACTGCTCCTTTGCGTGGATTACTTTGCTCAGCCAAATCAGAATCCAAGGGAAGCTGCGTACCTCCTAGACTCTTAATTTGCTCAATCAGGCTACTATGACAATGGTCAAACATTAACGGCGAGCTCCATCCAAATCAACAGCATCCAAATCCAAATTCATGAGTGCCTCACGCCTCAATTCAGCGTCCCGGCGGAGGGCGTGAAAGTCTTGCATTTCATGGCACCTAGTTTCCGTAGAGTAACTGACAAGATTGACTCCTCCCATCACCTGTGACGATCCCACGCGGACTCGCGTGTCGTCACTCAAAAACCAACAACGCTCCACCCCAGAGTTGCGATCATATTCTGTATGGAGGGTCATCACGCCAGCCTCACTGATATCGTAGCGACTGGCGACTGCCAAGCCTTCAAGATAACCAATATCGCGATACATCACACCTCGAGTGACATCTTTCGGGTCAGGAATATCCACCAATACAGCAGCATTATCATTGACGATATCCATCTTCATCGTATTGCTCTGCCAATAAAATCGAGCGCCTCCTACAGCGCCTCCGCCCGAAATGTTGAATTGCTCAGACACCCGCTCCACGGCAGGATCATCAGCACCGAATGGAACAATGACCAGATTAGAACATCCAGACTCATCATCGCTCTCTTCGAAATGGTGCACGGATCGATGTGACAGCCACATTCCAGCGCTTTTCGCCAGGAACTCCGCCATCGTGCGCGGAGAGGTCAACGACCTTGATGCAGGCACAGACAAATCGTCTCTTGTTGCATGCTGCATGATCGGAAGCAGTTTCCAGCAGGCCTAACAGATTTTGTCATGACCCAGAACTTACGTGCCGCAGTCCTGCAGGGAGCGAACCTTCGCAATCAGGACCTAACCGGTGCCAACCTCTGCCGTGCCGATCTGAGGGCCGCAGACCTGCGCGGAGCCCGGCTGGACCAGGCGCGCCTGAGCCAGGCCCGCTACGACTCGGCGACACGCTGGCCTGAAGGGTTCGACTATCGCCACTCGGGTGCCGTCGGCCCCGGTGCCAACCTGTCTGGGAAGTACCTCTGCACCGCCGACCTGCGTGGGATGGATCTGCGCGGTTGCTCGATGCTCGGCGTGCATCTCAGTGGTGCCGATCTGCGCGGAGCCATTCTCGAAGACATCTCCTTTGTGGGCGGAGACCTGCGGGGGGCTCGTTTTGCCGGAGCCTTGATGGCACGCTGCCGCTTCCGGGACACCGAGCTCGAAGGCTGCGACTTCCGCGGGGCTGACCTGCGCGGAGCCGATCTGGCCCAGGCTCGCAGCATCAAAGGGGCGGTGTTCTCAGAAGCGCTGGGGATCGAGGAATGGGCCCCTTCCTTGCTGACACGCTCCAACCAGGAACTGGATTGCTGGAATCCCCTGGCGCGTTGCAGCAGCCGCGACAGCCTTCTCACTCCGTGACGCGCCGATCCACCGATCAAACAGCTGATCAAACAGCTGATGAACCAAGGGAACAGGCGCCGACATCTGGGTTGGGTTGCCGGGGGCCAGGCGCCTGAGGCTGATGGGCAGCAACAAGCGTTTCCCTTGGCTGCCGGGGGGTCCACCGGTTAGCAGTGCGTACGGGCAACAATCGGGACAACGCCTCTGCCTGCTCGGATCCGGATCCAGGGTCAGGGCCTGGGCAGGCCCCGTGGCCAGAAGGGCGAGGCAGGCCCGACAGCCACCACACCAAGACCACAAGCCATCGAAAGACTTCATACTTTCTTCTGTTTGAAGTTTTGTTGGTGGCGTCCCTTGTTAACCCGTCCGGGGGCGAGAGACCTGAAAAACTCTCCTTCAAGTGACAGAGCGGTTTTCGTTCTATTCACTGCGTCATCATCCTTGTTTCTCCCCTAACCCATGCTCGACGCCTTCTCCCGCGCTGTAGTCAGCGCCGACGCCAAGACCGCCACCATCGGTGAGTCCGAACTCGCCGCTCTGCGCCAGTACGTGGCCAATGGCAACAAGCGCCTTGATGCCGTCAACGCGATCGCCAGCAACGCCAGCTGCATCGTTTCAGACGCCGTTTCGGGCATGATCTGCGAAAACACAGGCCTGATCCAGGCTGGTGGCAACTGCTATCCCAACCGCCGCATGGCTTCCTGCCTGCGTGACGGCGAAATCGTTCTTCGTTACATCTCCTACGCCCTGCTCGCCGGCGACGCTTCCGTCCTCGACGACCGCTGCCTCAACGGCCTCAAGGAGACCTACATCGCTTTGGGTGTGCCCCTCCAGTCCGCTGGTCGCGCCGTTGCCATCATGAAGGCTTCCTCCTGCGCCCACATCAGCGAGACCAACACCCCAGGCATGGGTGGCACCCGCTTCAACAAGATGGAAACCATCCAGGGTGACTGCTCCGCTGTCGCGTCAGAAGCCGCCAGCTACTTCGATCGCATCATCAGCGCACTCGGCTGATTTCCTCCAGTCTCTGACTGATCCTTCCCAAACCCATTCGCTTCGAAGTTTCCAATGAAATCTGTCGTTACCACCGTCGTCACTGCCGCTGACGCTGCCGGTCGCTTCCCCACCCAGTCCGATCTCGAGTCGGTCCAAGGGTCCATCCAGCGTTCCGCTGCTCGCCTTGAAGCTGCTGAAAAGCTTGCTGCTGGCTTCGACAAAGTGGTGCAGGAAGCCGGTGATGCCTGCTTCAAGAAGTACCCCTACCTCAAGCAAGCCGGTGAAGCTGGTGAAAATCAGGTCAAAACCGACAAGTGCTACCGCGACATCGCTCACTACCTGCGTCTGATCAACTACTCCCTCGTCGTTGGCGGCACCGGTCCTATCGATGAGTGGGGCATTGCCGGTGCTCGTGAGGTCTACCGCGCCCTCAACCTGCCCACCGCCGCCTATGTCGAGGCCTTCTCCTACACCCGTGAGCGCGCCTGTGCTCCTCGTGACATGAGCCCTGAAGCCGCCAAGGAGTTCAAGTCGCTCCTCTCCTATGTGATCGAGTCCCTCTCCTGATCACAGCCTTGCCCTAGGGCAAAGCCTCCCGTTGCTCTTTTGCAGCCCCTTCTGCGGCCCCACCTCGGGGCCGCTTTTTTGTCTGGCAGACTTCCCCTATCGCCTCACAACAACACCCCGGGTTCTGCCAGAAATGTCGATCGACGGACTGTTCGCCCAACTCAGCCATCCGAATCCCCACCAGCGCGACAGGCTGATGCATGAGATCATCGCCAGTGGTGATCCGAGCGTCAGCACTCGGCTACTCGGCCTTCTCGATGCTGAAGATGTGAGCCTGCGCCGGAGCGCAGTTCGGGCGATGGGGGCCATCGGTCCTGCGGTGGAGCCGCTGATCCGAGACAAGCTCGCCGAGAGCGTCGATCCAACCATCAGCGCCAGTTGCTGCAAGGGCATGGCCCAGATCGCCGTGGCTTGGCCGGATCACAATTTCAGCGCCGAGACGATCCATCTGTTGGGTCAAAAATGTCTGGAGCCCAATCCCGTGGTCCAGCTGACCGCTGTGATGGCACTCGGGGAAATGGGTTCATTGGCTCTGCCAGCCCTGGAATCTGCTCTCAAGAGTGATGATCTTGCTGTGATCATGGCAACACTGAATGCCCTGGCCTCCATGAATCATGCCGAGGGCAAGCTATTGGTCGAACAGTTCCTGGCTGATGGAGCCCACAGGGAAGACAGCATGATTCAGCAAGCGGCAACCCAGGCCCTGGATCGCTTCAGCGAACAGGCTTGGCAGAGCTGAATCAATCGATTTTGATGAGCTGCTCAAGCTGGCGAATTGCCAGTTCCATCACGGGGATCACACTGGGGTCTTTCTCTGCATGGGCGGCATCTCTCACCTGGCTGAGCACACCAGGATCTTTTTGTTTGACGAGAGCCAGTGCTGCGACCCTGCGCACAACTCCAGATGAATCGGCAAGCCCGATAAGAAGCTGAGGCAGGTATTGAGGATCGAGCAGATTACCTAAAGCCGTGACAACCTCAGCGCGAACATCCGCCGAAGGATCCGAGTAACACTGAATCAGCAGTGCGATCAGTTCAGCATCCTGACTGGAGCGTATCTGCTCCGCAATCACCTCCACCAAGGCCGCGCGCTGATCCGGGTTCCCCGTCTGCATGGTTTCAGCCAAGGGCCCAACCTCCTCAGCGCCAATAAACGAGAGGGCCCACCGGGCCAATCCTTTAACGATGGCACCCGCATCAGGATCCTGAAGTTGTTTCATCAGGAACGGAACCGCGTCGGCGCCACAACGGGCCATGGCACCAGCCGCCGAGCCCTGCACCACCGGATCGGGATCATGACTGAGGGCAGCATCAAGATCTGACAGGGCTTCTGGGGCCTCAATCAGGGTCAGCGTCTTGGCAGCAGCACGACGAACCGCCACATTCTCGTGCCCGCGCAGGGCCTTGAGCAGGAACGGAATGGCTGGGCGGCCAATCGCTCCGAGCGTCTCGGCGAAGTTGAAGCGCACAAGACCGCGGGGATCCGCCAATCCCTCAACAACGCGCGCCAAGGCCTTCGGGTCATCGCCGCAGAATTGACCGTTGGCCAGGGCAGAGCGCACTTCAGCCAGCAGGGCATCATTTTCCTTCGGCGTGAACTGAGGTGAAACCGTACCGCTCATTGAGAGTCCTGGTCTTGGAAAGCCATTCTCCAACATGCAGCATCACCTCGGTATTGGATCACGAGTTCTGAAGAGTTCTTGCCAATACCAAAGCCTGGTCCTAGATAGGGCCCCATCAACAGGCCCAATGTTCGCAAGTATGGAAAAACTGATTCCAGTGGCTCACCAACGCCCCTGGCATTTCCTTACCAGAACCGGGAAATACCCTACTTCAGATGAGTCTATGGGCTCGGCAAAACATGGCGAACCAACAACTGTAATAACTGATTCGGGTTTCAAAAATTCTTTAGCAAAACTCAGCTTATCTGAACTTCGCAAGCAGGCCGCACGGCAAGGCATTGACAATGCAGGAAAACTTTCCAAAGCCAAATTGATCGAGCGACTACTCACGAGCTGAGGCCCTACAGCTTCGAATCAGGCCCGTCTAACCTTGATCCTGCTCAAAAGCAGTGGCCCTGTCGTTTCTTCAAGACTGCTACCTCAGACTTCTGGCCCAAAGCTTTCATTATTGTCGTTGCCAACTCAGATCATGCGCTCGTCGATGGAACAACAATCGCCTTCGGCGCACATGAAAGCACTGATCGCCCAGGCTCGCCTATTCACGCTGCCCAATTCCTTGTCACTCAGCAATGAGCACGTCCAATACCTCCTTGAGGCGGATCAAGCGAAGCGACTGCTGCATGGCGAAGAGCTCCAAGCCCTCTGTAGCGAATCACAGGCAGATCAGGAAGACATTCTGAATTTTCAACGCTTGATGCCATCGCTTGTGGAGCATGCCAAATCAACCCTTCATGGGCAGTTTCCACAGCTGTTCACAATCGGCGGTTCCCTGCACACTCCCGATCGATCCAAGGCTTGTTGGCGCGATCTCTGGCATTTTCTGCGCATCGCCAGCTATGGCGCAGCCATCGGTGAGGCGGGCTTCTGCGACCAGCAGGGCTATGCCGCGACCATGGAGCTCTATCGGCTGCTCGATGTTCCGGTCGACGCCATGGCTTCAGCCCTGCTGGACATGGCCAGCACCTATCGCGCGCAGCTCCAACCTTCAGCCATCTCCGCCACCCAGCAGCTGTTGCTCTTGGGCCTCGCTGGCATCCACTCGGCCCTTGAGGAATCCCACCACTTGAGCTGGAGCACCACTGGTTAATGTCCTTGGAACCAGATTATTGGCTTTCCCCGTGACGACTGCATGGCGGTAGCGCGAACCACAATCAGATAAAATGAATCAAGACAGATCACCAGCTATGGCCACTGACACCAGCTTCGTGATCTCCCACAACTTCCAGTTACCGAGCGAGAGCTACGCTGATTTACGGGGAAGCGCCTTGGTTGAGCTTCTCACAGACGGGCTGGACACCGGAATCACCACTGGAGCGGCCAATGGAATCGCCATTAAAGAACTTGTGCACCCGCATTGGCGCGCCAAGGTAACCGCACCACTGGAGCCAATCGCTTTGGCCCGCCTTCTCGGCCAGACCTTGCGCAACCAGCGTGTGCGGGCCGGGGAATCTGATGCTTATACCGTGCTGCTTTTAGGAGGCCGAAAGGATCAACCAGGACAGCTTGGATCTCCACTGCAGCTCGGAGGGTGGGGTGTCGACCTGGTGGAGACCAACAGTCCCGAAGCCTTTCTCAAGGGGATCTCCTGGGAGGCCCTGAAGGGCGCTCGTCCGATCGATGCCGTCTTCGAAATCTGGGAACCTCAGTGCCAGTGACTTCAGACCATGTCAGATCACCGTTTTTTCAACATTCATCCCGGCCTCGGCAAGGATGAAGCCATCTCCATGCTGCTGAGACCGCTCAAGGATCTCGACCTTGAGAGTGACCGCTACACGGCAGCCGCGCACCTGATCAATTTTCCTGGAGAGGACACCGAAGCGGCACTGATGGCCTGCCTCCAGGACACAGACGGGGCCCAAGCCCAGAGGATTGCGCGGCGCAAATCAGTAGAAACCCTCGCCCGGCTGGGCTGCCGGCGTGCCACAGCGGGCATCGTCGACTGTCTGACAAGTCAGGATCCCTATCTTGTCGAGAATGCAGCCTGGGCCTTGGGTCAACTGGGCGCAGACGATGCGGGAATCCAGGCCAGCCTGATCGAGTTGCTGGCCGACCCCAGCCAGAGCAGGAGAGTCATCGTGCAGGTTCTCGCCCGCCAGCGATGCCAGGCCGCCCTCGAACCCATCGCGGCTTTCGTGGATGCCGACGACGGGATGCTGGCCACGGCCGCTATCACAGCCTGCGCATTGATCTCGGGCAATGGCTCAGAGTTGGAGCAATTGGAGCCGTTCCTGTTTCACCCCAATGTGAACGTCAGGCGAGGCGTCATCCAAGACCTGATGGACGTGGGTTGGCTGCCGGCCATTCCACGCATCGGACAAGCCCCTGTCTCGCCTGTGTTCCGGTTACGGGGAATCCGTCATCTGGCCAGCCTTGCCGGCAACACAGACGCGGCCTGCTTCGGCGAGCCTCTCTCCGATGAGCTGCTGTTAGATGTCCTCGATCGTCAACTCGATGATCGCCCCGAAAGCTTGCAACTGGTTCATCGTTACGACCAGCCCCAAGCGCTTGAATCCTTGGTACGTGAGCTGTACGGAACCGACTTCGGACGCACCTACCTGGCGATCGTCTCCTTGGAGGAGCAGTTCGGCAAAGCGGCCTTACCGGCCCTGGTTAGCAGCTTTGAGCAGGAGGGCTGGAACGACTACGGAGCCCACTACCACATGATGCATCTCTTCGGACGACTGGGCGACCCGATGCTGCTGCCGTTGGTGATCGATGGGCTCAACAACCAGCGGCCCCAATTTCTGAAATCCCGACCGGCTGCAGCCCTGGCCCTGGCACGGCTGCAAACAACGGAGGCCGGAAGCGTGTTGCAGGAGCATGCGGTCAGTGCCAGAAGCTGGGAGCTGCGCTACGCCTGTGTGATGGCCCTGGAAAGCCTCGGCCTCAACCCACCAGAGGCGTGCTTGAGCGACGGAGATCGGCTGGTTGGCCTACGGGCTAGGCGTTGCCGGCGCGTTGTTGGCCCAACTGACTGAGCAGCTGGTCAACCTCCTTAATTTCGGGATGCTCGAGCAGGTCACGCTCCACCCGTGCCTGGGGAAGCTTCAGCTTGTGGCCCATGGTCATCACGTCCTGCACCAACCGCTGCCGGTAGGCCTGCAGGTCTTGAATGGCGAGCTCAAGCTCCCCCGGGCCTTCTGAACTGGTGATGGAACGATCGCTGAGGTCTGGCATCAAGGCGTTTTGGGGCCCAACCGACCCATCTTCCCCCCTGACTGGAGTCGGCGGGCTGGGCTGAAAAGCTTTTGCGCTGAAAAGCTTGTTACGAAATCCTATGAGTCCACCAACTCAGGGGAAAGGAAAACCGATGAGATCTAGCCTTTCTGGGCGGACAGCCGCAAAGGTCTCAAGTTGAGAACCAACCCTTCGACCTTAGGGATTGCTTAGCGCCTTGGCGAGCGAAGTGTCGGTTTCGGCATGCCTACGCCTGCCGCTAGCACATCGTCCTCACCAACAACCACGCCGCTCATCACGACGCGGCTCACCCTCTTTTCAAGAACCCATGCTCGACGCCTTCTCCCGCGCTGTAGTCAGCGCCGACGCCAAGACCGCCACCATCGGTGAGTCCGAACTCGCCGCTCTGCGCCAGTACGTGGCCAATGGCAACAAGCGCCTTGATGCCGTCAACGCGATCGCCAGCAACGCCAGCTGCATCGTTTCAGACGCCGTTTCGGGCATGATCTGCGAAAACACAGGCCTGATCCAGGCTGGTGGCAACTGCTATCCCAACCGCCGCATGGCTTCCTGCCTGCGTGACGGCGAAATCGTTCTTCGTTACATCTCCTACGCCCTGCTCGCCGGCGACGCTTCCGTCCTCGACGACCGCTGCCTCAACGGCCTCAAGGAGACCTACATCGCTTTGGGTGTGCCCCTCCAGTCCGCTGGTCGCGCCGTTGCCATCATGAAGGCTTCCTCCTGCGCCCACATCAGCGAGACCAACACCCCAGGCATGGGTGGCACCCGCTTCAACAAGATGGAAACCATCCAGGGTGACTGCTCCGCTGTCGCGTCAGAAGCCGCCAGCTACTTCGATCGCATCATCAGCGCACTCGGCTGATTTCCTCCAGTCTCTGACTGATCCTTCCCAAACCCATTCGCTTCGAAGTTTCCAATGAAATCTGTCGTTACCACCGTCGTCACTGCCGCTGACGCTGCCGGTCGCTTCCCCACCCAGTCCGATCTCGAGTCGGTCCAAGGGTCCATCCAGCGTTCCGCTGCTCGCCTTGAAGCTGCTGAAAAGCTTGCTGCTGGCTTCGACAAAGTGGTGCAGGAAGCCGGTGATGCCTGCTTCAAGAAGTACCCCTACCTCAAGCAAGCCGGTGAAGCTGGTGAAAATCAGGTCAAAACCGACAAGTGCTACCGCGACATCGCTCACTACCTGCGTCTGATCAACTACTCCCTCGTCGTTGGCGGCACCGGTCCTATCGATGAGTGGGGCATTGCCGGCGCTCGTGAGGTCTACCGTGCCCTCAATCTGCCCACCGCGGCCTATGTCGAAGCCTTCTCCTACACCCGTGAGCGCGCCTGTGCTCCTCGTGACATGAGCCCTGAAGCCGCCAAGGAATTCAAGTCGCTCCTCTCCTATGTGATCGAGTCCCTCTCCTGATCACAGCCTTGCCCTAGGGCAACGCCTCACGTTGTTCTTTTGCAGCCTCTTCTGCGGCCCCCACTCGGGGCCGCTTTTTTGTCAGATTCGCTGATTGAACTCAACAAAACGATCAAGCCCTGATCGTCGGATTGATGTAACAATTGACGCATGAGAAGAGAATGGGCCGGTGCCCATTAGTAAGATCTTGAAGAACTGAACCATGGCACCCAAGCCCCCTGGGTATGCCATTAGTCCCCCGAGCACTCCCAGCATGACCTTTGGACCTGCTTCCTTCCTTGGCGTAGAGCGATTCACATCAATCGGCGCTCAAGAGCATTTCACGGGTGATGAAAACGCTGATAAAGACGTCATCATCAGAGCAATTTACCGCCAAGTTCTTGGCAATGCCTATGTGATGGAAGAAGAGCGCCAAGTCGTTGCAGAATCACAATTCAAGCTCGGTCGAATCAGCGTTCGTGAATTCGTCAGGCAATTAGCAAAAAGCGATACATACCAAAGCCGCTTTTTCGATACCTGTAGCCGGTATCGCTACATTGAGCTCAGCTTCAAGCACTTACTGGGCAGAGCACCAGACAACTTCGAAGAGCTTCGCAGCCATAGCACCATTCTTGACGAATTTGGATTTCAAGCCGACATCGACAGTTTTATCGATAGCGTCGAATATCAAAATCGCTTTGGCGAAGACACCGTTCCCTATCTGCACGGCTGGCAAACCGGCGCTGGCAAGAGTATGCGGGAATTCACCTGGATGTTCCAGCTCACCCGGGGAGCCAGCAGCAGCGATCTCAAGGGAGACGTCGCTGGCATTGCTCCCAAGCTCGGCAGTGCCGCTTACCAGAACACCAGTTTCCCAGTGATCAGCCCCAGCAATACGGCCAGCAGCTTCCGCCTGGCTTCTCCGAATGGCATAGGCAAGACCCGCTCAGGCGTCGGAGCCGGCCAAGAGGGAAAGGTGTTTCGAGTTCAGGTCAGTGGCAATCAAGCGAACAAAGTTCAAAAGTTTTCGCGTTACCGCCAATCAAGCCGGGTGTATTACGTCCCATTCGAAAAACTCTCCGAACAATACCAACGAATTCACGCCGAGGGCGGGAAAATAGCCAGCATTACACCTGTCAATTGATCAATCCCCTTGAGTCCTAATCTTGTTTCTGCCATGCCTACCCTCAATCGGTTTCAAGCTCCTCAAGCTAATCTGATGCAGCCAAACATGGCCCCTACAAGTTTCTGGCCTCAAGCCGGGACCGAAGCCTGCCAAGTGGCCATTCGTGCCGCCTACAAACAGGTGTTTGGAAATATCGGAGTGATGGAGAGCGAGCGACTGAGCTCTTCCGAATCTCGCTTGGCTAACGGCGAACTCTCCGTCCGTGGATTCGTCACGGAGCTGGGTTGCTCCGAACTCTATCGTCGTCGCTTTTTTGAAACATGCTCACCGCATCGTTTTGTTGAGCTGAACTTCAAGCATTTTCTTGGCCGGGCGCCACAGTCAGAAGCTGAAGTTTCCAGACAAGTTGAAATTCTTCAAAGCAAAGGCCTTGAAGAAGAAATTAGAAGTTATACGGGTAGTGATGAATACCAGAATGCTTTTGGTGAAGACACAGTTCCATACCTACGCTCTGTTGTGAGTCAAGTCAGTCTTGGCCAGAATAATTACACCAAAATGCTCTCACTGAAGGGCAGCAACAGCAGTAGTGATAATGCGCAACCGAAACGTTCGCAGACCCTTCCCTATCTTGCCGCTGCAGCAAGAGCTATGTCGGGCTTGAATTTCGGCCGATACAACCCTTCTCCAACCGCTGTCTTCAAGCCGATGCGTTCCACTTCCGGTCAAGATAGCGCCCCGTTCAGCGCCTCGCTTTACGCAGGGTTTGGGGTATCACAACAAGATCAGCAAAGGATTGAGCGCTGGGCTGGCAGCAGCGCCGAGGAGGTGAAGCAGGTTATTCGCGCCGTCTACCGCCAAGTGATGGGGAACCCACACCTGATGGAAGGGGATATTCCGACATCGCTTGAATCCCAATTGATTGACGGGGAAGTGAGCGTCAGGGGCTTCATTCGCAACGTCTGCCTCACTGAGCACTATCGGCAGCGGTTCTTTACAAAGTCTTCTCCCTATCGCTTTGTGGAATTGCTGTTCAAGCAATTGCTCGGCCGTGCTCCAGAAAGTCAAGCTGAATTCCGTGTCCCCCTTGACATCGTGATTCGCCAAGGATACGCAGCCTTGATTGACCACTTCCTGAATAGTGAAGAATACATCAATAACTTCGGTGAGGATATTGTTCCGTACCTCCGAGGTGTCAAATCTGCCGAAGGCCGCAGTCAAAACAGTTTCAACCGCACCCTTGCGCTCGTCAATGGCTATAGCGGAGGGGACCGACAAGTCACCAGCTCTCGCCTTCTCAACCAGGTCACTGGTGGTGCCAATCAGATCATTCCGTTGCGTTCCACTGCAGCAAGTGGATCAACTGAACCGCCAGGCAAGCGCTACAGGATTGTGGTCACAAGCCAAACCTTCGGAAGCCGTCGCCGTAAAGCTCAAACGACTTATGAAGTTGCTGGAGACCGCATGACAAGCCAGCTAAAGTTCATTCACAGCACAAGCGGCCGCATTACCAGCATAAGCGAGATCTCCTGAGATCCACTTATAACGGCTTAGCTGATGCTTTGACGCAGCACCATGCCGCGTCTATTCACTTCCCCTTACCCTAAAATAATGTCTCTCTGGATACAAGCGAATCCCACGAGTGAACTCTGGGCCAGCTCGAATGAAATGGAATTAGACGATGTCATGACATCGGTCTATCGTCAGGTGCTGGGAAATGCTCACCTCATTGAATCCGACAGGCTCAGCACATTAGAGTCACAACTACGCAATCGTGACATTTCTGTCAGGCAGTTTGTAGCAGCAGTTGCCCTCTCTGACGCCTATCGGCAACGATTCTTTGACACGAACTCACAATATCGTTTCATTGAGTTGAACTTCAAGCATTTGCTCGGCCGGGCGCCACGCAACCAAGCCGAAATCGCCGAGCATACAGCGATCTATGCTGCTGGAGGCTACGAGGCTGAGATCCTTTCTTATATAGATAGTGACGAATACGGCTTAGCCTTCGGGGAAAATATTGCGCCCTACACCCGCACGGATTCTGCTCAGCTGAGCCAAACGAAGGATTTTCTTCGTACAGTTAATCAATGCCGTGGTTATGCCAGCAGTGACTTGGGTCAGAATCAGCCCAATGCTCGCAGTTTGGCGTCCAACCTTTCAGAGTCGGCCAACCCGCCGATCGCGACAAGATCAGGCGGCAATCAGAATGGACGCTTCGAGATTGTGATTGACATGCCTCGCAATAGCTCTGTCAACCGACGAGCGGCCCAAGTTATCACTGTTGACTATGCTCAGCTCACTCAGCGAATCAATGTGATTCAGCGTCAGGGCGCTCGTATACGCACTGTCAAGCCTGTTGCGAACTAGCTCAAAACAATCAGCATCCCATTGCCGCCATGTTTACAATGGCGGCTTTTTCTGCGATTGGTTAGTTGCTTAAACCAAAGAATCCACAATCATCTGGCTCATCCGCACTTCAACGAATTGGCGACCTCGACTGACATTTTGATTTCAAATTTTGTCAAGAAGTCGCTTGGCACATGGCATTCAAAGCGAAGTGGCCACAATCTGGCTTTCCGGCACGTTGAGGAAATTGATTCCACAATTGTCATTATGGCGGAGCCCAATGAATCGATTGAGCTTGCCCAATTACTTGACCTCAATGGCATCGCGCAACAAGCGATCACCAATCCCTTTCGGATGAGTTGGCGCGGTACTTCTGATTGGGATGAATCAGATGTCAGCGCTGGTGAATGCCTGCTTGTGCCAGTGCCAACAGACAGCAAAAGCGGCATACTTTTGCGTAGCATAGGTTATACAGAAAAGATTCCAGCCATCGGCCGATATAATATTGATGACGATGGTGCCTTCACATTGATCACTCCCTATGAAGGATCCAGCGCCGAAGAACGCATCTGGTTTGCAACCAAAGATGTGAGATTAAGGGTCTCCATGATGCGCACGCAAAGTGGCCAAGGTATCGTCCAAGCTTCTTTTTCCTCTGAAATTCGCCAGCACGATGGAAGTTGAGAAGAAACCCACAATGGCTGCAAAGGCCTTGAGTGATACCCAAGCTTTTCAATGCCTTCAACTGATTGCGGGTCTCTACCGCAATGATCGCCAGTTTGCGGCCCACTCAACAGAGCTATCCCATATTCAACTGGCCTTCAGGCCTATTACTACTTCGGGTTTTGATGGGTGCTGGCTTTACTCAGAACAAGCTTATACCTTTGATCTATGGCGTCCCTATCGCCAAGGAGTTCACCATGTCCGGCAGCTGCCTGATCGACTCAGAGTTGATAACTTCAGCCCTCCAGATTCCCTCCTAGTAGCAGGTGCAAGTCATGAGCCCAGTCTTCTTCAGAAGTTGGAGCGTAGCGAGCTGATCGCAAGGCAGGGCTGCGCGATGGAATTTTTCCCTGAAACCAGTAGCACCTTCCGCGGCCAGCTTGAAGAAGGCTGCCAGTGCCTGGTTCCGCGCAATGGCCAGCTGACTTACCTTGTCAGTGAGGTTTTACTTGAAGAAGGTCTTTGGCGTAGCCGCGACTTTGGCTGTGATCCAAACAGCCACGAACAACTCTGGGGTATAACAGATCGACAGTTTGAGTTTGAACTGATAGAAAGTTTTGCAAACGAATTACCCTGTTCGTTGAGCGCAACCCAGTCACTTGTATGACGAGGGCCGATCTGCCACCCATGGCCAAACAACGGCTCAGGAGCTGGATTCGCAGCCGGCACCTTGTCTTGAAAGGCAACTTTTTGGTCATGGAGTCCCTTGAGCAGAACGCGATCGATCGCTTCGCGGAAGCCGTGGAGAGCCTTGGCGGACGCCTCCTCAGTGTCAATACTGATAAAAGTCTTTATTCTGGCAATCGCATCATCCGGGTGCTGCAGGGGAAGGCCTCATTGATGAATCAACACTGGGTGGAGCTTTTACACTACTGGGCAGAAAAAGGTGGATCTCACAGTCGATTTGACGAAAGGGGGTGACCTTTTGTTAACACCCGCTTGATCCGGGGCTTGCCTATTAAATAATAGACAGGTCGCTTGGCCCTCCAGTGCTCGGCATCGGCAAGCCAGCGAAGCCCTAGCCTCTGGCGTTTCGACGTCCTGGAGTTTGTCAGGGTATTATCAAAGACACTGCCTCCAAGAATAGGTGCTTTCCCCATGTTTGATGCTTTCACAAAGGTTATTGCTCAGGCTGATGCCCGTGGCAGTTTCATCTCCGCTGGCGAGCTTGATGCTTTAGCTTCAATGGTTTCAGACAGCAACAAGCGTCTTGATGCTGTTAATCGCATCACCAGCAATTCATCCACCATCATCGCTAACGCGGCTCGCGCCCTTTTCGCTGAGCAACCCGGCCTGATCGCCCCCGGTGGTAACGCTTACACCAGCCGTCGCATGGCTGCCTGCCTGCGCGACATGGAGATCATTCTTCGTTACGTCACCTATTCAATCTTCAACGGAGACTCCAGCGTTCTGGAGGATCGTTGCCTGAATGGCCTGCGTGAGACATATCTGGCCTTGGGCACCCCTGGAGCTTCGGTTGCAGAAGGTGTTCGCAAGATGAAGGAAGCCGCCCTCGGCATTGTGAACGATCGCGGTGGTATCACCCAAGGTGATTGCACGGCTCTCTCCTCAGAGATTGGCACCTATTTTGACCGGGCCGCATCCTCTGTCGCTTGACGCTTTAGAGAAGCTTTCAACCCTTACTTCCCTTCTCCCATTCCATGAAATCCCCACTCACAGAAGCCGTCTCTACAGCTGATTCCCAGGCTCGCTTTCTCAGCAACACTGAGATGCAAGCCGCCTTCGGCCGTTTCGGCCGTGCCAAGGCAGGCCTGGAAGCCGCCAAGCAGCTCACAGCCAAGGCTGATGCCTTGGTGAACGGTGCCGCCCAAGCGGTTTACACCAAGTTCCCGTTCACAACCCAGCAGCAGGGTCCCAACTACGCCTCCACTCCCCAAGGCAAAGCCAAGTGTGCCCGTGACATTGGCTACTACCTTCGTCAGGTCACCTACTGCCTGGTGGCCGGTGGCACCGGCCCCATGGACGATTACCTGATCGCCGGTCTCGACGAGATCAACCGCACCTTCGAACTTTCACCCTCCTGGTATGTGGAAGCTCTGCGTTATATCAAGGCGAACCACGGCCTGAGTGGCGAAGCTGCAACCGAAGCCAATAACTATCTTGACTATGCGATCAACGCACTAGTCTGACTTGGCAAAAGGATCAGTGTCTATCTTGGGGGCTTCAAGCCCCCATTTTTTATGGAATCATTGGGCGTTGATTTGATGGAGAGGCAAGCAAATTCGGAGCTGATTGGAAGCCCCATCAGCGAAGACGAGGCACTACGCAGACTCGGCCTGACTGATGATGCCTCCTCCCGTTACTACGCCGCCTGGTGGCTAGGGCGGCATCGCAGCGATGATCCAAGAACCATCACATTGTTACTTGAGGCCCTGCGACAACGCAGTGTTCACAATCCAGATCAAGATCTTGATGCCACGGCGGTAGCCAGAAATGCGGCCAGAGCCCTTGGCAAACTCGGGCAGGCGGCCCATCAGGCCATACCAGATCTTCTCCGCGCACTTGATGATGACGACCCAGGACTGCGCGAAGCCGCGGCAAGAGCACTTGGAAACTTGGGCGCGCGCGAAGCCGTCGAGCCGCTCGCGCGCCGCCTGAAGGGTGGCCCTGCTGGGCCCGGACGTGCTCAGCAGGGATCAGCTCGTCTGGTGGAGCCCTGTGAGGCCCTGCTGGAGGCCCTGGGGGAGTTGGGCGTGGCGAATTCGGAGGTGCTGGAGGTGATCACGCCCTTCCTCGACCATGAACGACCGGTGGTGAGCAATGCCGCCGCCCGAGCCCTGCTTCAGCTCACAGGTCAACCCTGCTGGGGTGAGCGACTGGTGGCGATGCTTCGTCACCCCCAGCTCCAGGTGCGCCGTTCAGCGCTCTTGGACATTGGTGCCTGTGGCTGGCTGCCAGCACTGGGGCCGATCTGCGCAACCCTGGCGGAGAACAGCCTCAAACTGATCGCCCTGCGAGGACTTGCCGAAGCCGCTCCCAGCCCAGGCAGCGCCGAAGCCGTTTTGACGGCAATGGACGACTTGCTATGACGACATCCACGCCCCACGGCGAACTGGCCACTCTGATTGCAGCGGTTCAAGGAGCCTGCACGGGCGAAGCACTGCTGGAAGCCACCGAAGCCCTCAGTGCCAAGGCAGACCCTGGAAGTCTGGGGTGCCTGATGGAGATTCTTACGTTCAACAACCCAGGAGCGGCTGTGGCGGCCGTGGAGGGCCTGATCAAGATTGGCAAGCCAGCCGTTGCTCCGCTGCTCGCCAATCTTGATCAATACAACTACGGAGCGAGGGCCTGGGCGGTCCGGGTCCTCGCTGGTATCGGCGACGTCCGAGGACTGGCCGTTTTAGAGCAAGCCCTGGCCGAAGATGTGGTGCCAAGTGTGCGCCGAGCCGCTGCCCGGGGCCTCGGACAGCTTGTGCTCGATGGCCTGGGGCCTGAGGAGCGCGAAGAAGCCACCCTGCGCTGTTTTACCTCCCTGGAGAAGGGCCAAAGCGATGGCGAGTGGATCGTTCGCTACGCCGTTGCGGCAGGCCTGGAACAACTCGCACCGGCTCTCCTTAGCCATCCAGACGTGGTGACCCAGTTGATCACCAACCTCCGCAGCCTTGCCAATGAAGCGAGCGAGCCCGTGGTGGTGGTCAGACTGCGAGCCGATCTGGCCCTGCGGCGACTGAACGATCAACGGCTTGATCGCAGCATCTCTACACCTGAGCTTTCAGCCTGAATCAACCATGACCCAGCGCCTACTTTTCGTCTGCCTAGGCAACATTTGCCGGTCCCCAGCTGCCGAGGGGATCTTCGTTCATCTACTCAAGTCAAGCGAACACAACGGGGATTATCTTGTCGAATCCGCTGGAACTGGCGCCTGGCATGTCGGGAATGATCCCGATTCAAGAATGCGTTCCGCTGCCGCTCAACGCGGTATCCACTTACCCAGCAAGGCAAGACAGATCACAAAGGCTGACTTGTTGAAGTTTGATCGGATCCTGACGATGGATCAGGACAACTTTGATCAGGTCTGCAGAATGGCCAAACAGAGTAATTTTGACCAAAAAAGCATGGCCCTGATCGAACCGATCACCATGTATTGCTCCAAGTTTTCAGCCACATCAGTTCCAGACCCCTACTACGGCGGGGAAAGCGGCTTTGAGGATGTGCTCGATCTCTTGGAAGATGCCTGCAAGGGTTTACTTGCGTTCCTTAGCGACAGGAACCATTCTTGACCATGCTCACCATCGAATGAATCATCATGCCAAAAGCCTGATTGCCACTGCTTTGGGGACGCTCCGATGGATGCCGCATCGCCGATGACGAAACGATTGGGCGATCCACAGACGCCGAAAGGTTGGAGGTCATTGCAATGGAAGACGTTGAGCTCAGTGTCATGGTGACGGGTGTCGCTGATTGCGCGGAATTCGCTTAAAACTATTGATTGAATCCTATGGTGTGTAGCTGTTTCACGCTCTTTTAGCTCTTCAACCCTACTGCTGAGGAGAAGGGACTTAAGGGGGAGTCGAAACAAACCGTCAAGTTCCTGGCCAGGCTTCCTCAGGCACCCGTTCGCGGAACAGATCCACCAGGGCCTGGATCACCGCCTCGATCTCCAGGCCATCGCTGATCAGCTCGATCGCGTCATCGGCCTGAGCGAGCGGGGCAACCGCCCGACAGGAATCAAGACGGTCGCGTTCGGCAATCTGGCCCTCCAGTTCAAGGAGCGAAACCGGGGGAAATCCCCGCTGCTCCAGATCCAGGGCGCGCCGCCTGGCACGCTCCTGCACCGAGGCGGTCAGGAACACCTTCAAATCAGCGTCGGGGAAAACCGCCGTGCCGATATCGCGGCCTTCGGCCACGAGCCCTCCCCGTTCGCCCATGGCCTGCTGCTGGCCGGTGAGGGCCTCACGCACGGCCGCATGGGCCGCCACCGCAGACACCGCGGCGGTCAGGTCGGGGTGACGAATCGCCGCGGTGACCTCGTGGCCCTTGATCCAGACCCGCTGCTCGGCACCAAGCCCGCCCTCCAGCCGCAGGTCGAGATCGCCCAGGAGCAGGGCGACGGCCTCCGGATCCGCCGGATCGACCCCATGGCGCTGCACCCACCAGGTCACGGCGCGGTACATCGCTCCTGTATCGAGGTAGAGGAGACCCAGCCGGCGGGCGAACGCCCGGGTAACGGTGCTCTTACCGGCACCGGCGGGGCCGTCGATGGCAACAATCGGGGCTCGGGACATCAGAAAGTGGTGATCGATCAGACGGCTGGACCCACAGTTCACAGCCACAGCCAGCAAAGCAAGACCCCGATGACCGGATGGGGGTGGCTGGAGGGTTTGGGCCCCGACCAGCTCGGCGTAGTCAACCTGCAGACCGGAGGCTTCCAACCCGTCTCGTAACTCTGCCAGCAGCCGTTCCTCACTCAGGCCGCCGCAGCGCCAGGCCTCAGCGGCTTCTAGCAGGGCCACGGGAATGGCGCTGGCCCTTTGGCGCTCAGCCGGGGAAAGGTAGCGATTACGAGAACTGCCGGCCAGTCCGTCGGCTTCGCGCCAGGTGGGACAGCCCTGCAGCCGCACCGGCAGACCAAGAGCCGCCACGACCCGGCGCAAGACCACCAGTTGCTGCCAGTCCTTCTCTCCGAGCAGGAGGCGATCGGGACGAATCAACGCCAGCAGACGGGCGATTACGGTGGCCACGCCGTCGAAATGGCCAGGCCTGGATCGGGCGCAGAGAGTCTCCAGCAAGGACGCCGGCGGAATGACCCGGGTGACCTCGGCCTCTCCACCCGGAAAGAGATCTTCAACGGAGGGTGCAAACAGAGCGTGGGCACCAGCCACCGCTGCTGTTGCGGCATCGGTCTCGAGATCGCGGGGGTAGCGCTGAAAATCCTCGCCCGGCCCGAACTGGAGTGGGTTCACGAACACGCTCACCAGAACCCCGGGCTGAACCGGCTCAGCGCCCGCGACTGGCTGAGCCAGGGCTGCCCGGCGAATCAGGCTGAGATGGCCCTCATGCAGAGCACCCATCGTGGGCACGAAGTGCAAAGGCCGTTGCTGCCATCGCAGAGAAGCGCACCAGCGCAGCAGCTCGGCGCAGGTTCGCAGCAACAACATCGGCTGACAAAACAAAGACCCACCACGCCAAAGGGACGGATGGGCCGGAGATCAGAGAGGTGTCAGACCTTACTGGAGAACCTCAAGGCGGACCTGGGCGATGCCACTGGAGATGAGCCCCAATTTCTGGGCGGCTCCGTGGGCCAGATCAATGACCCGGTTGCCGACGAACGGCCCACGGTCGTTGATGCGCACGTAGGTGATGCGGCCGTTACGAAGGTTGGTGACCCGCACCCGAGTGCCGAAGGGCAAGGTGCGATGGGCGGCGGTCAGGGTGCCAGGACGGAAAATTTCACCGTTGGCGGTGCGGTTTCCGAAGAAACCAGGGCCGTACCAGCTGGCCTCGCCGGTGGTCACATGCCTGACATTGGACTGGCTGGGAGCCGAAGCCACCGTTTGGGGAACCACCGGCCTGATGACAGGCTCAAAGTCAGGTTGGTCCTGAACGTCGCGGATCACCACGTTGCCGTTGGGGCTGGTGGAGGGCTTTGCTTGGGCAGGTTGCTCGCTTGACATCGCCAAGGCAAGGGGTTGTGGGCCCTTGGTGGAATCGGCGAAAGCGGGGATGGCAACACCACTGCTGGAGAGCAGGAGAGCAAGAGCTCCGAGGGAAAGGGAGGAAGGCATAACAAACGAAACCCGCTGCCTAAAACAGCAATCACCTGAAGATCAACGATCAAACCGACGACCAATCCACTCAATCGAAAAGCATGAGAGGAATGATCGAGGTGGTGAAGTTCCTGACCAAATCAAAGACTCAGGAAACTTAATGGCAATCCTGAAAAGATTGTGTGGAGGAATGGGATCACAAGAATGATCAGGAATCATCATCGAAGCCAACATCGCCGGCCCCATCAAGGATGGAGCGGGCCAACACCGCCTCGATCAATCAGCAGAAAGGATGTCTGCTATCAGCAGTGGTGATGGAGCTGGGTGTCAATCTCGCAGCCGTCCACCGCCACGGGTGGTCAGCCCCGGGAGCAGCCAGTGCCGTGTCCCATCAGAGGATCACCAGGATCCAGAGTTGTTCCCACAGAACGGATGCCATGGACTACCGCACAGCAGGAGTGGACGTGGCCGCAGGTCGGGCCTTTGTCGAGCGGATCCGGACCAGCGTTGAATCCACCCGGCGCCCCGAGGTGCTCGGCGGCCTGGGGGGCTTCGGTGGGCTCTGCCGCCTGCCGAGCGGCTTGAGCAACCCCCTGCTGGTGGCCGGCACCGATGGGGTGGGCACCAAGCTGGAACTGGCTCAGGCCCATGGCCGCCACCATGACGTGGGCATCGATCTAGTGGCGATGTGCGTGAACGACGTGATCACCAGTGGCGCCGAGCCTCTCTTCTTTCTCGATTACATCGCCACCGGCAAGCTCAGCCCCGAGGCCATGGCCGCAGTGGTGGAAGGGATTGCCGACGGCTGCAGGCAAAGCGGTTGCGCCCTGCTCGGAGGTGAAACGGCCGAGATGCCGGGCTTCTATGCCCCTGGCCGCTACGACCTGGCCGGCTTCTGTGTGGCAGTGGTGGAAGCCGACGCCCTGATCGACGGAAAGCAGGTGGAGGCCGGTGACGCCATCCTCGGCCTGGCCAGCAGCGGGGTCCATAGCAATGGCTTCAGCCTGGTGCGCCGCATTCTCGACGCGCGCGGCATCACGGCCGCCAGCACCTTCAACGGCAGTGACGAGCCGGTGATCGAGGCCCTGCTCAAGCCAACCCAGCTCTACGGCGCTGTGGTCAGATCCCTGAAGGCCGGCGGAATCCCTCTCCACGCCATGGCCCACATCACCGGGGGAGGCGTGCCGGAAAACCTGCCCCGTTGCTTGCCGGCGGGCGTTCACGCCCGCATCGATCCAGGCAGCTGGGAGCGTCCCGCCCTCTTTCACTGGCTACAGGAACAAGGCGAGGTGCCGGAGGAGGACCTCTGGAACACCTTCAACCTCGGTGTCGGCTACTGCCTGGTGGTGCCAGCGAAGGATCAAGCGGCCGCCATCGCTATCAGCGAGGGCCTGGGTGTGCGCGCCTGGCACCTGGGCGAGGTTGTGGCGGGCCCGAGCGGAGGCGGCCCGGTGGCCGGCCTGCCGAGCAACTGAAGCCGCCTCGGGACTCGGCGAAGTCAGATGATGGAGTTGTTAAGCCGTCAAAAGCCTCTGGCGCCAGTTTTGAGGATGGATATTCGATGATTCCAATCAACGGCCGCAGCACCCGTCGTCGCAGTTCCGCCGGCCCCTTACCCCCCAATCCACCGCGCCGGCCGCGTCAGGTTCCAAGCAACGCCCCGCTGATCCGGCCCACCTTTCTGGCCTTGAGAGACCACGGCAAGGTGTATGTCTCGGATCTGCCCCGCCTCTCCGATGGCCAGCTGGGCCATGTGCTGAACGAGGCGCGGGAGGTGCTCGACAGCCTGACGCGGCGCCTGCAGGAACTTGAGCAACAGAGCCTGCTCTCGACACTGGAGCAGGAGACCAGGATCCGGGCGGGCACCAAACGCGATGTCACCGAACGCTTCATTCGCTCCGTGCTCGAAGAGCAGGAGCAGCGCCGCAACAATCCGGCCGTGGGGGCCGTGGCCAGTGAATCGATGTCCAGAACCTTTCTGGAACTGGCGCGGCTGCGGCTGCCGGGTCCCCTCTTCGATTCCCTGATCCAGGAAACACTCGCCGCCTGCGAAGCAAGCAGCCCTGAAACCGAGCCTGGCCCCAGCAGCGACGATCGTCAGCCAATCGCAGCAGACGCAGAGGCCGCGGCGAAGGCCAGCCCGCCAGCCCGGCTGATCCCCGCCCCAGCCCGCACAGTTGCAGGGGAGCTGCCCCGTCCGGCCTCCTTACCGGTGGTCCTCAGCCCCGACCCCTCCCCGTCGCTCACCACCGGCTGACGTCAGTTCGACTGGAACGGATTGGCCGGCATCCGCACGGGCAGGGCGATCGCCTGGCGATCGAGAGCTCCCACCTCGCTCGCTTCGAGCCGCCAGCCCACGGCTGCCGCGGCTGTCTCTGCCTGGGACACCGTGCGCAGGCCGGGGATTGGCCGGGCCCCGTGGGCCCGGCACCAGTTGAGCGCCACTTCAGCCATCGAGGCGCCGTGGGCGGCAGCGATGGCTCGCATCTCCACCAGCAGCGGTTCGATCCTCGGCAGCAGCCGGCGGTAGAGCCAACCCCGCGGCCCGACAGGCCAGGGCCGGCCGCTGCGGCCGGGATCGCTGAGCAGCCCCAGGGCCAGGGGGCTGTAGGCAATCAACTCGACGCCGGCGTGGCGGCAGACCTCGGCCACCCCACCGGGGGCGAGGGCGTCTGGAGCGAGCAGGGAAAGCTGGACCTGCAGGCTGGCCAGCGGGATGCCACGGGCGGCCAGCCGCTGGAGGATCAGCTCCAGGCGCCGCGGCCCCAGGTTCGAGAGCCCCAGGCTGGCCACCTCCTGGCGGTCCACCAGATCGGCCAGACCCTCCAGCAAGGGCCCCTCCTGCCAGGGGGCGTAGCGGGCCGTGCTCCAGTGCAGCTGCACCCGGTCGAGCTTTCCTCCCAGGCGCTGCCGCGAGGCCTCGAAGGCTCTGGCATAGCCGCTTCGACCCAGCCGCCAGGGGAACGGCGCCAGCTTGGTGGCCACGCAGAGGCCGGCAAGCCTGGCCGCCGGCAGGGTGGCGAGAAAGCCGCCGAGCAAGACCTCACTGCGGCCCTGGAAGCGGCCCGTTCCATAGGAATCGGCCGTGTCGAAGAAGGTCAGGCCCAGGTCCACGGCCCGCTGAAATGTGGCTGCCAGGGCCGCGTCGTGCCGTTCCGGTTCGTACCCCCAGAGGAACTGGTTGCCCCAGGCCCAGGTGCCGACGCCGATCGATGGCAGGTCGCTATCGGGGCCAAGGAACCCGCCGAGGGGGAGAGCCGTCGCCATCACGCCGCACCGCCAAGGGCTTCGACGCCATGATCCTCCCAGCTGCGACCGACCGCTGAATCCACAGCCGTCTTCCCCGGGGCCCGACGCCCCGGCCCCATCGTCTTCCGCCCGCGACGGAGAGGGATCTGGGGCGGAATCGCAAGCCAGCTCGCAGGCCAACGCAAAGACCAGCTCAGAACCCATCCTCTGCGGCCACTGTGGTCGTACGGCCAGCAATGGCATCCGCTGCCAGGGTTTCTGCGTAGCTGACGGCGACAGCTGAACCTCCAAGCCCCGGCCTTTGGCCTCTTGCCCCGGCCTCTGGCCTCCAGAATGAATGGCTGAGAAAGGTCTCCCGTGCCCAGCTCCCTGCACCGATTGGTTCTCACCTTCGCCCTACTACTGAGCTGGCCGGTGGGGGCGCTGGCGGCGACTCCGGGAGCAGCCGAGGCGGCCACGCCTCATTCGCGCCCAGCCGACAACTTTGGCCGGCTGCAGAGCAGGGCCCAGACCTGCCAGAACAATCTGGCGGACGCGCCTGCGACCGCCTGTACGAGTGTTCTGTTCGAGCAACCCTCCCAGGGTTTGCTGAACATTCGCTTCCTTTCTCCCGGCCAGGGCGGAGCCGCCAGCGCCCAGCTCAATTTTGTTGGCGTGTTGGCACCGGCCAGCACGCCGATGGCGTGCGACCAGGGCCGTTGCCGGCTGATGGGCCCGCTCACGACAACGGTGTCGAGCATGAGCGAACGGAGCTTCAATGACCGCGGCCTGGCCACCGGCCTGCCGAAAGCCTGGCCGGCCGAAGGGCGCTGCAGCGTTGAACAGCGCCAGGTGCGTTGCAGCGCCAAGGCCCCGAGTCAGGAGTCCTGGAGTGCCGTCGCCGAGTTCTGAACGCCAGCGCTTGGGCTGCGCTTGAGCCCAAACGAAGACAGGTCCTGGTGGAACCTGGAAGAGAGAGGCGGCACCCAGATTCGAACTGGGGATAAAGGATTTGCAATCCTCTGCCTTACCACTTGGCCATGCCGCCAGCCGGGAGCAGACTCCCTGAACCGGATCGTATCAGCCGTGGCATGCCCTCCCGTCTGCTGGTCCTGAGCAACGGCCACGGCGAGGACCAGATCGCCCTGCGCCTGATCCGGGCCCTACGGCGGCGCCGGCCCGACCTCCAGGTGCTGGTTTTGCCGTTGGTGGGAGAGGGATCGGCCTTCAAGGCCGCTGAGGCCGGCGGCGAGCTCAAACGCATCGGACCCCGCCTGGCGCTGCCCAGCGGCGGATTCAGCAACCAGAGCCTGCCGGGTTTGCTGGGTGATCTCAGCGCCGGCCTGCCCCTGCTGAGTTGGCGGCAGCTACAGATCCTGCGCCGCTGGGGGCGTCGCGGCCAGCCCGTGCTCGCCGTCGGCGATCTGCTGCCTCTGCTGCTGGCCTTTGCCAGCGGCGCGTCCTATGGCTTCGTCGGCACCCCGAAGAGCGACTACACCTGGCGCAGCGGGCCTGGCCACAACTGGCCTGCCGACCGCTATCACCGCTGCAAGGGGAGCGAGTGGGACCCATGGGAATGGGCCCTGATGGGCCAGCGTCGCTGCCGGGTCGTGGCTGTCAGGGACGGACTGACGGCCCGGGGGCTTCGGCGCCATGGCGTGCGGGCCCTGGCCCCGGGCAATTCAATGATGGATGGCTTCCTCTGCCAGCCCGTGCCGCCCGCCCTGGCCGGCCAACGGCGCCTGGTGTTGCTGGCGGGCAGTCGCCTGCCGGAGGCCCTGGGCAACATGCAGCGCCTGCTTGGGGCCCTGGAGTGGCTCGGGCCAGGCGGGCTGGAAGGGCCGGGCAGGCTCAATGAACCGATCGCCGTGCTCTGCGCCACCGGCACCAGGCCCAGCGACGCCGAACTGGCACCGCTGCTGCGCGCCGCCGGTTATGTCCAAAGTGATCCACCCGAGGGCAGCGGCGCCCAGGCGGCCTGGCAGCGGGGCAGGGTGTTGCTGCTGATTGCCAGCGGCGCCTTCGAGCGTTGGGCCCGCTGGGGGGAGGTGGGGCTGGCCATGGCCGGCACCGCCACCGAACAACTCGTCGGACTCGGCGTTCCGGCCTTGTCGCTGCCAGGCCCCGGGCCCCAGTTCAAGACCAGCTTTGCCCGCCGCCAGAGCCGCTTGCTGGGGGGGGCGGTGCGGGTCTGCCCCACACCGCAAGCCCTGGCCAAGGAGCTGGCCCGGCTGCTCGCTGAGCCGGACACGAGAGCCGCCCTTGGCAGGATCGGGCGGCGGCGCATGGGAGGTGCTGGCGGCAGTGAGCGCCTCGCCGCCGTGCTGGAGCGGGAGCTGCTGGGCCAGAACCTGCCGGGAGGGGGCCAGGCCGACGACTGGCGATGATGGGGGTTGATATCGCCTTTGCAGGTTTCTGATGCCCGCCCCCACCGATCGGGCCTACGCCACCATCACCGGCAACCTGGCCTCCCTGCTTGGCATCAGCATCGCCTCGGCGCGGCGTCGGGTCGACCAGCGGGCCGCCAAGGCGGAGATTCGCGACATCGCCGGCCGGGTGGCCATGGCCGAGCAGATGGTTGAGGAGCTCAGCGGCAGCCGCCAGGAGCAGGTGCGCCTGCTCGATTCCCTGCTGATTGCCGAATCCGACGAAGCCAACTACCTCGACGAAGACTGAGGGCTGAAGGCTGAGGACTGGGAGCTGAGGACTAGCCGGGCCATCCTTCCTCAGTGCTCGAAGACCGAACCGAAACGGCGGCGATCCAGTTCGGAGAACACCGGAATGCAGGCGAAGCAACGGCGCGCCAGCTCCAGGCGATCTTCCCGCTCCAGGATCTCCTGGAGGCGCCCATAGGCAGGCAGCAGGAAGCGCACGTCGTTGGCGGCATAGGCCAGCTGGGCTTCGCCGAGCTCCTCGACCCGGCCCCAGTCACTGCTCTGGGCCTGCTTGTCGAGCTCCACACCCACCAGCTCCTGAACCACTTCTTTGAGTCCGTGGCGGGAGCTGTAGGTGCGGGCCAGGCGGCTGGCCACCTTGGTGCAGAACAGGGGGTTCACCGCAATCCCCAGGCCTTCCCCCAGGGCGGCCACATCGAAGCGGGCGAAGTGGAACACCTTCTCGATCGCCGGGTTCTCCATCAGCTTCTGCAGCCGGGGGGCGAGCCGCTGACCGCGCGCAATCCGGATGCAGCAGACGTTGTCACGGGCGTCGGCGATCTGGACCAGGCAGAGACGATCGCGGCCATGCACCAGCCCCATCGCCTCGGTATCCACAGCCAGGGCCGACGCCTCCGAGAGCAGGGCGAGCCAGGCCGGATCCAGGTCGTCGTCGAAGACGGCAAAGCTGGCTGGAGCAGAGGTAGAGGAAGACGGGTGGGCAGTGGGGGAGGCCATTGGGGCAATGCGCAACCCCGCCATCGTCGCGTCCAGTGCACTGAGCGCTGCCTGCCCTCCCATCCGCTGCCGGCTGGGCCAGGATGGGGTGATTGTCAGCCGTTCGCATGCCCCCCGCCTTGAGCTCCACCCTTCTGCTCACCCTGCTGATGACCGTGGGGCTGGTGTTCTTCCTGCGGGCCGCCAGCAAGGACCGCACCACTGTTGTGGATGTCCACTCACCCCGGCCGGCGCTGGAGGTGCTCGACGGTCTCAGTCGGTGGCTGCAACAACGGGGCTGGCAGGCCGAGGCCGGCGACCCGGAACGGCGCCTGCTGCGCTTCTCCGGCCGGGTCGCCGCCAGCCTGCCCCTGGCCTTGCTGCTGTCAGTGCTCGGAGGCGTCGGGGCGGCCTGCCTCGGTTTGGTGGTGCGCCAGCTCCTGCCAGGTCTGGGCTGGTCGCCGCTGCTGCTCACCCTGCTCGGCCCCCTGGCGGGATTGGTGTACGGGCGCCGAGCGGCTCGACAAGAGCAAGTTGAGCTGCGCCTGATCAGCGACGACACGGCCCCGGGCAGCACCCTGCGGCTGCGCGCCCATCGCGATGAGCTGATTGCCCTTGAACAGGAGATGGCCACCGCTCTCGAGCTCGCCAGTGACGGCTCCCTGCTTCGTTCTCCGATCTGATTGACCTGTGTCCACCCGTTCACACTCCAAAACGGCACCCAGCCGCGTTGTTCCCAGGACCGCCTCGATCCGATGGGCGGCGCTGGGGGTGTTCAGCCTGATCCTGGCGGCAGCGACGGCGGTGGCGGCGCGGGCCCCGGCCCTGCCCGCCATCGATCCGCTTACCGGTCCCCGGGCGCCACTGAACAAGAACTGGATCGGACGCCGCAGTCTGGCTGCCGGCACCCCGATCCTGGTGCTGGCTGGCCACGCCGACTCCCAGGCCATGGCGGGAGCTGGCACCCCCGGCGAGGCCGTCGACATCCACGGCGCCGCGCCGATGAATCCCGCCATCCGCGACGAGCTCCACTGGAACCTGCTGACCGCTGAGCGGATCGTGGGCCTCGGGCAGCAGCGGGGGCTCAACATCAGCCTTTACCTGCCTCCGCTGAGGACCATCGCCGATGGCGACGATCCGCGCACCAACTGGAGTGTGGGTAAAGATCACGTGCGTCGGGGTGGCTACGCCCTGGAGATCCACTTCGATGCCTATGGCCCTGACGGCATCGGCTCGGGCCTGATTCCGCCGCTGATGGGGCCCTTCAGCCAACTCGATGAAAGCCTCGCCGCCGCCTTCGGCGCCTTCCCCGCTGACTTCCGCGGTGGGCTTGGTGCCCCGCGGCGGGGCATTGCCATGCTGGAGATCGGCAAGCTTGAGGGCACCCTCGAAGCGTCACTGCGCAACCCCAGCAGCCGCGATATAGCCCTTGACGCGATTGCCCTGCGGGTGGTTGAGGCGATCGAAGCGGGGCTGGCTGACAGCCAGGCCCCGTTCCGGCCACGGCTCAGCCAACAGCCTGATGGGGTTGGCAGCGATCCCTCAGAGATTCGTCCTGCAACCAGTCCTGGGGGCAGGTGAACAGATCGGTGAGCAAGGCCTCGCGGCTGCCTGGCTCCGGCGTGTAGCCGTACTCCCAGCGCACAAGAGGCGGCAGCGACATCAGGATCGACTCGGTCCGCCCGTTGGTCTGCAGACCGAAGATCGTGCCCCGATCGAAGACGAGATTGAATTCCACATAACGGCCGCGGCGGTAGAGCTGGAACTGGCGTTCGCGCTCGCCGTAGGCCAGCGGGTTGCGCTTCTCGACGATCGGCGCGTAGCTCGGCAGAAAACCGTGGCCGCAGGCGCTGGCCAACTGGAACAACTGCTCCCAGCTCTGGGTCTGAGGCCCGGCAGCACCGGAGAGAGCCGCGGCCACAGACTGGGGATCCTGACCCTTGTAAAGGATTCCTGAAGGGTCCTGGTAGTCGAAGAAAATGCCCCCAACGCCACGGGTTTCGCCGCGGTGCCGGAGCAGGAAGTAATCGTCACACCAGGCCTTAAACACCGGGTAATAGGCCGGGTTGACGCCGTCACAGGCCCCCTTCAAGGTGCGGTGAAAATGGATGGCATCGGCGAGGAAGGGATAGAAGGGCGTCAGGTCAGCCCCGCCGCCGAACCACCAGACCGGCCCCGCTTCGAAATAGCGGTAATTCAGGTGCACCGTGGGTACATAGGGGTTGCGGGGGTGCAACACCATCGAGGTGCCGGTGGCGAACCAGCGCTGCCCTTCCGCCTCCGGACGCTGGTTGAGGATCGCCGGAGGCAGCCGGTCCCCCTCCACCTCGGAGAAATTGACGCCGCCCTGCTCGAAGATGCGGCCGGCCGTCATCACCCTGGAGCGGCCACCGCCGCCCTCCGGCCGCTCCCAGCTCTCCTCTTGAAAGCGGCCTTCACCATCGAGGGCTTCGAGGCCGGCGCAAATGCTGTCTTGCAGGCCCATCAGTAGCTGCCTGGCCCGCTGGCGGGAATCGGGCGGCGGAGCCTGGGGCGGCGGTCCGATCTCCGGGGCCATGGCTGGATCAATCCGTGGTTGTTCGGGCACGCGAGCTGAGCCCCTGACGGGGCACTGGAATCCTGTTCACCTTTCCAGCCTGCCGTACCCGCTCACAACCTTTCGAGAGGCTCTGTCATGGGCACGACCCGTAGGATTGATTCACCTATGGGTGCTCAAGGGATGGCCAGCGCTGATCGGGCCCTCGATGCCTTGAAATCCCTGTGTGATGCCGGCAGTGGCCGCACCCTGCTGGAGCTGGCCTGGATCAGCCAGGTTCGGGTACAGGGCGATCGGGCCGTGTTCCGCCTCGCCTTACCGGGCTATGCCACCAGCCAGCGGGAGAAAATCGCCGCCGATGCCCGCAGCGCACTGCTAGCCGTCGATGGTATCGCCGAGGTGCAGGTCGAGCTGGCCCAGCCCGAGCAAGCCGATGCCGGCCACAGCCACGGACCGGCCGGCGCCGGCCAACTGCCCGAGCGCAAGGGAATCCCCGGCGTCGGTCGGGTGATCGCCGTAAGCAGCGGCAAGGGCGGGGTGGGTAAGAGCACCGTGGCCGTGAACCTGGCCTGCGCCCTGGCCCGGCAGGGCCTGAAGGTGGGACTTCTGGATGCTGATATCTACGGGCCAAACGTTCCGACCATGCTCGGGGTGGCCGATCGAACCCCCGAAGTGCGCGGCAGCGGCGACCAGCAGGTTCTGACCCCGATTGAGGTCTGCGGTGTGGCGATGGTGTCGATGGGCCTGTTGATTCAGGAGAACCAACCGGTGGTCTGGCGCGGGCCGATGCTGAATGGGATCATCCGCCAGTTTCTTTATCAGGTGGAGTGGGGGGAGCGCGATGTGCTCGTCGTCGACCTGCCGCCGGGCACCGGTGATGCCCAGCTCACCCTGGCCCAGGCCGTTCCAATGGCCGGGGTCGTGATCGTCACCACCCCCCAGAAGGTATCCCTGCAGGATGCCCGCCGCGGCCTGGCGATGTTCCTGCAGATGGGGGTATCGGTGCTGGGAGTGATCGAGAACATGAGCGTGTTCATCCCACCGGATCGGCCCGAAGCCCGCTACTCGATTTTTGGCTCCGGCGGCGGCGCCCTTTTGGCCTCTGAGGCCAACGTGCCCCTGCTCGCCCAGCTGCCGCTGGAGATGGGCGTGGTGGAAGGCGGAGACAGGGGCCTGCCCCTGGTGGTGGCCCAGCCTGATTCACCAACGGCGCAAGCCTTCATGGAGCTGGCCGCAACCCTTCAGGTGCCGACGCTCAACCCAGCCTGAGCGTCATGGCCATGCTCAGCGGTCGGCGCAGGGTGTTCTCCAGCAGCCGCCCGAGAAAACGTTCGTGGTTCAAGGAGATCGATCTGGTGCTCTGGGGCATTCCCCTGGCCCTGTCGCTTCTAGCGGGAATCCTGATCGCCAGCACCCAGCGCCAGGCCGATTACGCCGATTGGTACCAGCACTGGCTCTCGGCGGCGGTGGGGCTCGGCCTCGCCCTGCTCTTGGCCCGCCTGCCGCTGGATCGGCTCAAGACCCTGTTACTGCCGATCTACGGCCTCATCGTGGTCAGCCTGATCGCGGTGAGGCTGGTCGGCACCTCCGCCCTTGGCGCCCAGCGCTGGATCAGCATCGGCGGCTTCCATGTGCAACCTTCGGAATTCGCCAAACTCGCGGCAATCCTGCTGCTGGCCGGGGTACTCAGCCGCTTTCCGATCGAACGACCGATTGACCTGCTGCGGCCTTCCGGGGTGATCCTGATCCCCTGGTTTCTGGTGTTCATCCAGCCTGACCTGGGCACATCGCTGGTCTTCGGGGTCGTGCTGCTCGTGATGTTGTTCTGGGCCGGCATGTCGCTCCGGTGGGTGGTGCTGCTGCTCTCGCCGCTGGCGGCGGCCCTGCTGGCAGGCACGCTGCCGCTGGCCCTGCTGGGCTGGATTCCGCTGATGGGTTGGCTCGCCTACCGCTCCCTGCCCTGGCGGTGGCCCGGTGTGGCCCTGGCGGTCGGCATCCAGGGCCTGTTCGCCCTGCTCACCCCCTACCTCTGGGCCCATGGCCTCAAGGACTACCAACGCGACCGCCTGGTGCTGTTCCTCGATCCATCCAAAGATCCCCTCGGCGGGGGCTACCACCTGCTGCAGAGCAAGGTCGGCATTGGCTCTGGCGGTCTCTGGGGAACGGGCCTGATGCATGGCCAACTCACCAAGCTTCAGTTCATCCCGGAACAGCACACCGACTTCATCTTCAGTGCCCTGGGCGAGGAAACCGGCTATGTGGGCTCCATGCTGGTGGTGGTCGGTTTCATCGCCCTGATGGGGCGCCTGCTGCAGATCGCCGGCAAGGCCCGCACCGACTTCGAGTCACTGGTGGTGGTCGGCATCGGCGCCATGGTGATGTTCCAGGTGGTGGTCAATATCTTCATGACGATCGGCCTCGGCCCCGTGACCGGCATCCCCCTGCCCTGGATGAGTTATGGCCGTTCGGCGATGTTGGTCAACTTCATTGCCCTCGGGCTCTGTGCCTCGGTGCTGCGTCGCAGCCGCTCCAGCCAGGGGGGCTGGTGAACGGCCCGACCCTGCAGCAGTTACGGCAACGTCTGGCCCAGGGCGTTCCGCCCGGCCGCAGCGATGAGGACGGCGTACGCCGGCAGTGGTGGGCAGCCTTGGCCACCCTGCAGGAAGATTTTCTGCTGCCGCTCCAACCCCTCAAAGGGGTCTGGCTGGCGTCGCCGCTGCCAGCGCTGCACGAGCCCGCCCTGCTGCGGGAACTGCAGGGTTGGGTCTGGACGCCCAAGGCGGTCGGAACCCTGCTGGAGCCCCCTGCGCCCCTGCTGCCGGGGCGTTGGCGGCAATCCGCTGACCCTCACCCAGGGCCAACACCAGATTTCGAGCGCCTGACCCTCGAGGACGACGACGGCACCGATCCGCTGTTGTTGCTGTTCACCCCCCAGCTGCAGATGGCGATGGCCCTGGAGGGGGAGCCTCAACGGCGGCGCTTGATCCTGCGCTTCGACCCCGCCACCTTGGCGGCGGCCCTGCAACTGGTGGATGAACGCCTGCAGCGCCGCAGCCCCAGCGCAGCCCGCAGTCTGCGCAGCGCCATGCAAGAACTCGGAGCCCTGCGCAGCGAGGAGAAGACGGCACAGGCCTTCTGGCCGCGACTGGGCGAACGCCTCGCCGCGATGGCGCCGAGCGTCACCCTGCAACCCGTGGTCCAGGCCGCCCCCGCCAGGGACGAGCAGACGCCGCATCCAGCCAGCGGCGAGCTGGCCCTGCTTGAGGCCCTCACCCACGAGGTGCGCACGCCGTTGGCCACGATCCGGACCCTGATCCGCTCCCTGCTGCGCCGCACCGACCTGCCCGCCGTGGTGCGCCACCGGCTTGAGCAGATTGACAGCGAATGCAGTGAGCAGATCGACCGCTTCGGCCTGATCTTCCATGCCGCCGAACTGCAGCGCCGCCCCCGCCCCAGCCAGTCCCTGGCGCGAACCGATCTGGCGGCCCTGCTGCAGAAGCTGCTGCCGCTTTGGGAGCGGCAGCTGGGGCGGCGGGGATTAGGCCTGAAGCTGGAGATCGAGGATCAGCTTCAGCCAGTGATGAGTGATCCCAACCTGCTCGAAACCATGCTCGGGGGATTGATCGACCGCTTCACCCGCAGCCTGCCGGCCGGCACCGCGGTGTTGATCCGTCTGCAACCGGCTGGCTCTCGGCTGAAACTGCAACTCAACGGCCTCAACACGCCAGGGGCGGAAACGGCGACGGCGGCCCCCACGGCGGCCCTCGGTCCGGTGCTGAGCTGGGATCCCCTCACCGGCAGCCTGCAGCTGAGCCGGGAGGCCACCCAGCGCCTGTTCCATAGCCTCGGCGGCCGCCTGACCGAAAGAGCAGGCAGCGGACTCACCGTCTTCTTTCCCTTGGCCGCCAGCCCGGAGGCCAGCGAGATCTGAATTTGTTGACGGGTGTGAAGAGAGGGCAGCTCCTGAGATAAGGGCTGGAAACACGGTGCTAGCTTCCAGCCGAAACGGTCCGGCAGCTCCTCCGGGAACGCCCACTCCCCTCCCCCAACAGCCATGACAGCAACGGCGCTGAGCGGTCAACTCCCCAAGTACATCGGTAGCACCGGAGGTTTGCTGAACTCAGCGGAAACCGAGGAGAAATACGCCATCACCTGGACAAGCAGCACCTCCCAGGTTTTCGAACTTCCCACCGGCGGGGCCGCCGAGATGAACGAAGGTGAGAACATCATGTATTTTGCACGCAAGGAGCAGTGCCTGGCCCTCGGCACTCAGTTGCGCACCAAGTTCAAGCCCCGCATCGAAGATTTCAAGATCTACCGGATCTTCCCCGGTGGTGACACCGAATATCTGCACCCCAAGGATGGTGTTTTCCCCGAGAAGGTCAACGAAGGCCGCTCCATGGTGGGCTTCAATTCCCGTCGCATCGGCGATAACCCCAACCCATCCACGATCAAGTTCACCGGTCGCAACACCTTCGACTCCTGAGCGGCAGGCAGGTCCTGAGAACCTGAACCGATCACCATTTAGAAAGGCGGGGCCCGGGGCCCCGTTTTTTTTGCCTGGCCGTCGCCGTGAAGACCTCTCCCGATCACGCTGCCTTCCTTGCGTTGGCGAGCGCCGGCAACAATTTCATCCCGATCGCCAAGCGCTGGCCCGCCGATCTGGAAACGCCGCTGACCACCTGGCTGAAGGTGGGGGCTGCCAGTCGCCATGGCGTGCTGCTCGAATCCGTTGAAGGAGGGGAGCACCTGGGGCGCTGGAGCTACGTGGTGGCCGATCCGCTCTGGACCCTGACGGTGCGAGGCGAACGCGCCGAGCAGGTCTGGCGGGATGGCCGGATCTGCCACCACCAGGGAAATCCATTCGAACTACTTCGAGAACGCCTCAGTCACCTTCACTCCACCCCGGTGCCGGGTCTGCCACCGGTGGGTCAGTTGTTTGGCTTCTGGGGCTACGAACTGATCCGCTGGATCGAGCCCAGCGTGCCGGTCCACGCCAATGATCCAGCCGGGCCTGCCGACGGCTGCTGGATGCTGGCCGACAGCCTGCTGGTCTTCGACCAGGTGAAACGGCAGTTGATTGCTGTGGCCTATGGCGATCTCAGCGACGGCAGCAGTGCCGAGCAGGCCTACGCCAGCGCCGAAGCCAGGATCCACAGCCTGGAGCAACGCATGCAGGCCCCCCTGCCCAAGGGTGTCAAACCCCTGCGCTGGAACGCCGAGCCCACCCAGCCGCTGGCCACCACCAGCAACCGCAGTCAGGCCGACTACGAAGCGGCCGTGGAGGCGGCCCGGGGCCACATCGCCGCCGGTGACGTGTTCCAACTGGTGATCAGCCAACGGCTGGAGACGCCGATCCAACGCGATCCCTTTGAGCTCTACCGCAGCCTGCGGATGGTGAATCCCTCCCCGTACATGGCCTTCTTCAACTTCGGCGGCTGGTATCTGATCGGTTCAAGCCCTGAAGTGATGGTCAAGGCCGAGCCGAGCGAGCAGGGCGTGCTGGCCTCGCTTCGGCCCATTGCCGGAACCCGCCCCAGGGGCCAGAGCGAGGCGGAGGACCAGCGGCTGGAGCAGGAGCTGCTTGCCGATCCCAAGGAAAGGGCAGAGCATGTGATGCTGGTCGATCTGGGCCGCAACGATCTGGGCCGGGTCTGCCGACCTGGCAGCGTCGCGGTCACCGACTTAATGGTGATTGAGCGCTATTCCCACGTCATGCACATCGTCAGCCAGGTGGAGGGTCTGCTGGCAGCAGACCAGGACATCTGGGACCTGCTCCAGGCCTCCTTTCCGGCAGGAACGGTCAGCGGAGCCCCGAAAATCAGAGCCATGCAGCTGATCCACGAGCTTGAACCCGACGCCCGGGGGCCTTACTCCGGCGTCTACGGCGCCGTCGATCTGGGCGGCGCCCTCAACACCGCCATCACGATTCGCACCATGGTGGTGCTGCCTGACCCAGCCGGCGGCTGGCGTGTTCAGGTGCAGGCGGGCGCCGGTCTGGTCGCCGATTCGCAGCCGGCAGCCGAATACGAAGAAACCCTCAACAAGGCCCGTGGCCTGCTCAAGGCGCTGGCCTGCCTTGAGGATGGAACGCCATGAGTGGCCCTTTGCTGCTGAAGGGATTCGAGGTGGAGCTGTTCACCGGCCAGGCCAACGGCACTGTGGTCGGGATGGCCGAGCAGGTGGCGGCGGCGCTTCCTGGCTTCGTGACCGAGCCGGATCACCGCAATCTCGAATACATCACCCACCCCGATGCCAATTACACCGACCAACTGACCATGCTCCAGGTGCCACGCCGGCAGCTGCGGCGTTGGTTGAAGCAGCAGGGGCTGACCCTGATTCCCGGCAGCACCCTGAGCCTGGGCGACAGCAGCCGCTTCGAGCGCTCCGATCCCACCAACGCGTACCACGGCTTCATTGAAAGCACCTACGGCACCAGCGTGGTCACCGCCAGCGTTCACATCAATCTGGGCATCACGGCGATGGAATCACTCTTCGCCGCCTGCCGGCTGATGCGCTGCGAGGCGTCCCTGCTACTGGCCTTGAGCGCCAGTTCGCCCTTCCTCGATGGCAAAGCAAGCGGAGCCCATTCCCAGCGCTGGCTGCAGTTCCCGCTCACCCCGGCCAAGGTGCCGCTGTTCCTCGATCACCACCACTACATCCGCTGGATGGAGGAGCAGATGGCGGCCGGCAGCATGCAGAACGTCCGCCATCTCTGGACCTCGGTGCGCCCCAACGGGGAGAGCCGCCCCCACGATCTCAATCGGCTGGAGATCCGCATCTGCGATTTGATCAGCGACCCCCTGGTGCTGCTGGCGATCACGGCCTTCATCGAGTTGCGGCTGTTGCAGCTCGACTCGAATCCAGAGGCCCATGACCCCCTACGCGCCAGCAGCCTCAGCCCTGCCGAGCTGGCCGAACTATCTGACGCCAACGACCTGGCCGCCGCCAGGGCCAGCCTGGACGCCGAACTGCTCGACTGGCGCAGCGGCGAGCCCCTGCCGGCCCGCACCTGGCTGCGGCGGGAGCTTGAATCCATGCAGCCGCTGGCGATCCAACTGGGCCTTGGGCCCTGGCTGGCTCCCTTGGCCAAGGTGCTGGACGGTGGCCATGACGGCGCCCATGACGGTGGCAATGAGGCGATGCGCTGGCTGGGGCGTCACCAACGGGGGGAAAGCATCGAGTCGATCTTGACTTCTGAGATCGAGGCGATGGCCAACCTTGAGCGGCAACCGGCACCACACAACACAGAAGCCCTGAACCCTTTGGGATGATCATGGTTCCTTCCTTCGCTGAGCCGGCTCCCATGCGGCAGTTTCTGACCGCAGCTTCAGCCGCCATGGAGGAGTCCCCTGGCCCCGACCCCACCCAGCCGGCACCGCGCGTGACCCGGCTTCTGGGCGAGCGCCTGGAGCTGGTGGAGGATCTCTGGAAAACGGTGCTGCGCAGCGAGTGTCCGCCCGAGCAGGCTGAGCGGCTGCTGAGGCTCAAGGAGCTCAGCGAAGAAACCAGTGAGTCGGCGCTGCAGCCGGAGAAGAACGCGCCGATCGTTCAGCTGATCCGGGAGATGGATCTGGCTGAGGCGATTGCCGCGGCCAGGGCCTTTTCGCTCTACTTCCAGCTGGTCAACATCCTTGAGCAGCACATCGAGGAAGACAGCTATCTCGCCAGCCTCAAAGACGGGCTGCCTCCGCCCAGCCCCGACCCCTTTGCCCCGCCGCTGGCCAGCCAGACCGATCCGGCCACCTTCAAGGAACTGTTCACGCGGCTGCGCGGGCTGAACGTGCCGCCCGCCCAGCTCGAAACCCTGTTGCGGGAACTCGACATCCGCCTCGTTTTCACAGCCCACCCCACCGAAATCGTGCGGCATACGGTGCGGCACAAACAACGCCGGGTCGCCTCCCTGATCCAGAAGCTCCAGCAGGACAGCCCCGCCGAGCTCCATGACAAGCGCAACCTGCGTCTCCAGCTCGAAGAAGAGATTCGGCTCTGGTGGCGCACCGATGAACTCCACCAGTTCAAGCCCTCGGTGCTCGATGAGGTGGATTACGCCCTGCACTACTTCCAGCAGGTGCTCTTCGATGCCATGCCCCTGTTGCGCCTGCGCATCCACAGCGCCTTAGCCGGCAGCTATCCGGATGTGGAACCACCGCGGGATGCCTTCTGCACCTTTGGCTCCTGGGTGGGCTCGGATCGCGATGGCAACCCCTCCGTCACCCCGGACATCACCTGGCGCACCGCCTGCTTTCAGCGTCAGTTGATGATCGAGCGCTACATCGCCTCGGTGCAGGATCTGCGCGATCAGCTCAGCATCTCGATGCAGTGGAGCCAGGTGAGTGCACCGCTGCTCGAATCGCTGGAGATCGACCGGCTGCGCTTCCCCGACATCTATGAAGAACGAGCGGCGCGCTACCGGCTTGAGCCCTATCGGCTGAAACTCAGCTACACCCTGGAGCGGTTGCAGCTGACCCAGCAACGCAACCAGCAACTCGCCGATGCGGGCTGGGAATCCCCCTGCGACGGTCCCAGCAACACGGCCGGCCTCTCCTTCGGCACCGGCATGGTCTCCTCACCCGCTGAAGACCTCCACTACGGCTCCGTGGGCGAACTGCGGGCCGAACTGGAACTGCTCCGCGACAGCCTGGAGAACACCGGTCTGAGCTGCGAGCCCTTGCGCAAACTGCTCTCCCAGGTGCACATCTTCGGCTTCAGCCTGGCCACCCTCGACATCCGCCAGGAGAGCACCCGCCACAGCGATGCCCTCGACGAACTGAGCCGCTACCTGCAGCTACCCGTGGCCTACGGCGCCATGGACGAAGACCAGCGGATCACCTGGCTGCTGGCGGAACTCCAGACCCGCCGGCCCCTGCTGCCGCCAGCCGCCAGCTGGAGCCCGGCCACCGCCGAGACCTTCGCGGTTTTTCGCATGCTGGAGCGGTTGCAACGGGAATTCGGCGCGCGAATCTGCCGCAGTTACGTGATCTCGATGTGCCACACGGTCTCGGATCTGCTGGAAGTGATGCTGCTGGCCAAAGAAGCCGGCCTGGTCGACCCGAAAACGGTCAGCACCCAGTTGTTGGTGGTGCCCCTGTTCGAAACGGTGGAAGATCTGCAGCGCGCCCCGGCAGTGATGGATCGGCTGTTTGCCGAGCCCTTCTACCGCCAACTGCTGGCCAGCAGCGGCGAGGCCGACAAGCCCCTGCAGGAAGTGATGCTGGGCTACTCCGACAGCAACAAAGATTCCGGCTTCCTCTCCAGCAACTGGGAGATCCACAAAGCCCAGATTTCCCTGCAGCGCCTCTCCTGTCAGTACGACGTGGCACTGCGGATCTTCCATGGCCGCGGTGGATCGGTGGGGCGTGGCGGTGGGCCTGCCTACCAGGCGATCCTGGCCCAGCCCAGCGGCACCATGAACGGCCGCATCAAGATCACCGAGCAGGGCGAGGTGCTGGCGTCGAAGTATTCCTTGCCGGAGCTGGCGCTCTACAACCTCGAAACCATGACCACCGCTGTGCTCCAGAACACCCTGGTGAGCACCAGCCTCGACGACACCCCCAGCTGGAACGAGCTGATGGCCCGGCTGGGCGCCAGCTCACGCCTGCACTACCGCAAACTCGTCCACGACAATCCGGATCTGGTCGCTTTTTTCCAGCAGGTCACCCCGATCGAGGAGATCAGCAAGCTGCAGATTTCCAGTCGTCCGGCGCGGCGCAAGAGCGGGGCCAAGGATCTCTCCAGTCTGCGGGCGATCCCCTGGGTGTTCGGCTGGACCCAGAGCCGCTTTCTGTTGCCGAGTTGGTTTGGGGTGGGGGCGGCCCTGCAGGAGGAACTCGACAGTGACCCGGGCCAGCTGGAGTTGCTGCGGCTGCTCTACCAGCGCTGGCCGTTCTTCCGGATGTTGATCTCCAAGGTGGAGATGACGCTCTCGAAGGTGGACCTGGATCTGGCCCATCACTACGTTGAAGCGCTCGGCCGCCCGGAACATCGCGTTGCCTTCGAGCAGATTTTCGCGGAGATCGCCGCCGAGTTCACCCTCACCCGCGATCTGGTGCTGCAGATCTCCGGCCATGGCCGCCTGCTCGATGGCGATCCAGCCCTGCAGCTCTCGGTCGACCTGCGCAACCGCACGATCATCCCCCTGGGCTTTCTTCAAGTTGCCTTGCTGCGCCGACTCAGGGACCAGAACCGCCAGCCACCGATGAGCGAAGCGAGCGGCGACAGCCCCGACAGCCGCACCTACAGCCGCAGCGAGCTGTTGCGGGGAGCGCTGCTGACGATCAACGGGATCGCGGCCGGCATGCGCAACACGGGCTGAGGAACGCTTGATCCCCTTTCGCAACAAGCCTCCCGCCCCTCGCCTGCCCGAGGGTTATGCGATCAGCAGTGACGTCTTTCCCGACGTGGGCGAGCTCAATGCGCTGCTGATCGCTTGCGGGGAGAGGAGCAGAAACGAGCAACGTCTCGGCCTGGTGCTGCAACGCAGCGCCTGGCAGCTGAGCATCCATGATCCGGCCGGCAGTCTGGTGGGATTTGTGCGCGCCACCAGTGATCAGGCACTCAACGCCAACCTCTGGGACCTGGCCGCTTCTCCCGGGGATCCCCAACAGCAGGCCGTGCTCTCGGTCCTGGTTCACACCGCTCTGAGCCGGCTGAAGAAGGAACTCAGTGGCTGCAGTGTGTCGGTGGCGGCCCCACCGGAAGCTCTCCAGGCCCTGCAACGCTATGGATTCCTTGTGGATCCGGGCGGGATCCGGGCGATGGGACTCTCCCTGCGAACTCCGGCGGGGAGGGTGGAGTGAAACGAGCATGGAGGGATTCGAACCCCCGACCCTCAGAACCGGAATCTGATGCTCTATCCAGCTGAGCTACATGCCCTGACAGCGACTGAAAGCCGCTCAGTGAAAAGCTGTCGCTTCTACTGACAGAGGTACCTTAACCGCATGCCGCCCCAGACCCATTCGGCTGCACCGCCTGGAGCTGCACCACTTTCGCAACTACGCCCAGCTGGGGCTGAACCTGGCGGCCCCGAGGCTGCTGGTGATTGGCGCCAATGGTGAGGGGAAATCAAACCTGCTGGAGGCCGTCGAGCTGCTGGGCAGCCTGCGCTCCCATCGCACCGGCAGCGATCAGGATCTGATCCGCCACGGTGACCCGGCCGCCCTGATCCGGGCCAGCTGTGGCGACGATCAGCTGGAACTTGAGCTGCGGCGAAGGGGAGGACGGCAGGCGCGCCGCAATGGCAAGACCCTGGAGCGCCACCACGACCTGATCGGCCCGCTGCGGGTGGTGGTGTTCAGTGCCCTGGATCTGGACCTGGTCCGCGGCGAGCCGGCCCTGCGCCGCCAGTGGCTGGATCGGGTGGTGCTGCAGCTTGAGCCCGTCTACAGCGAGTTGCTGCGGCGCTACGGGCGGCTGCTGCGTCAGCGCAGCCAGCTGCTGCGCCGCGGCATCGCCCCTGGGGAGCAAGGCGGCCTGCTCGACGCCTTCGACCAACAAATGGCCCTGGTGGGCACACGCCTGCACCGCCGCCGCCGCCGCGCCCTCGCCCGGCTGCAGCCGTTGGCCGCCGCCTGGCAGGAGCGGCTCAGCGCCGGCCGGGAGCGATTGGAGCTGGGCTATCAGGCCGGTAGTCGCCTGGAGGGGGAGGAGGAGGAGGGGCCCTGGCGCGACGCCCTGGCTGAGCAGCTGAGGCAGCAACGCAGCGAGGAACTGCGCCTAGGCCAGTGCCTGGTGGGGCCGCATCGCGATGAGGTGGGCCTGCTGCTGGGCGGGCAATCGGCCCGTCGCTACGGCTCGGCCGGCCAGCAACGCAGCCTCGTGCTGGCCCTCAAGCTGGCCGAACTGGAGCTGGTACGCCAGCTCTGGGGAGAGCCCCCCCTGCTGCTGCTCGATGACGTGCTGGCCGAGCTTGATGCGCAGCGCCAGCAACTGCTGCTGGAGGCCGTGGGGGAAGGCCATCAGTGCCTGATCAGCGCCACCCACGTCGAGGCCTTCCATGCCAGCTGGTCTGCGCAGTCGCAGCGCATCGAGATCCACGGAGGAATAGTCACCAGCTGCGATTGAGAGGTGACTAGGATGGGGGGTTGGTTGATCAGATTCAATGACCCAGAGCCTGCCCTGCCTTCACCCCAACCCGGGATGGAGTGGAGCCCAAAGCAACGAGAGCCTTAAGCCGCCCACTCCCAGTGCCACCGAGATGGTGGGGAAACACTGCATCCTCGAGCTCTACGACTGCGATAAAGGCAAGCTCGACGACGAAGCTTTTCTCAGAAGCGCCATCACCAACGCAGCGAAACGGGCTGGCGCCACCCTTCTGAATCTGATCACCCACCGCTTTGAACCGCAGGGAGTGACCGGGCTGGCCCTATTGGCTGAATCCCACATCTCCATCCACACCTGGCCGGAATCGGGCTATGCGGCGGTGGATGTGTTCACCTGCGGCGATCACACCATGCCGGAGCGGGCCTGTCAGGTGCTCTGCCAGGAACTCACCGCGGGCCATCACAAACTCAAGAGCTTCCGGCGGGAAACCCCGGCGGCCCTGGGCAGCGAGCTCCGCCTGCCGATCGTGCTGGCAGCCTGACGACCGTGCTCACAGCCTGACGACCAAGCGGCGGGGGATGGTTCAGCCAGCCCCGTTGCCCAGGATCTTGTGGCTGCTGGGGTTGGGGGGTTGGTTTTCGGGACGTCGATTCAACTTGCCGCTCACCAAACCCTCAAGATCCAGGCTCACGGCCGTAAAACCAAGCTGCCGGAAAGCTGTAACAAGGTCTTCGCGCGCGCCATCTTCAACGAGCAAGCCGAGCTGATCGACGGGCACTTCAATCCGGGCGGTTTCGCCCTGGCTTCGCACCCGCATCTCGCGCAGGCCCTGCTGGCGCAACCAATCTTCGGCCGCTGAGACCCGCGAGAGCCGCGAGGCACTGATCGGCTCTCCATAGGGAAACCGGGAAGCCAGGCAGGGTTGGGCCGGTTTGTCCCACCAGGGGAAGCCCAGGGCCCGGGAGATCTGGCGCACCGCCGCCTTGCCGATACCCAGTTCGACGAGCGGTGAACCAACGCCACGCTCCCTGGCCGCGCGGATTCCTGGCCGATGGTCACCGAGATCATCGAGATTCACCCCATCGACCACCCGGGTCCCGCCGGCGGCAGCGGCCACCTGGGCGAGCAGACCGTGCAACTCACGCTTGCAGGCGTAGCAACGCTCGCTGGGGTTGGCAACGTAAGCCGGGTCATCGAGTTCCGCCGTGGCGACCTCCTGATGGCGCAGGCCGATCCAGGCAGCCTGGCGGCGGGCCTCCTCCAACAGATGGGGTGCCAGGGCCGGCGAGACACCGGTGACGGCCAGGGCCCTATCGCCAAGTTGCTCGGCGGCGATGGCTGCCACCAGGGCGCTGTCGACCCCGCCGGAATAGGCCACCACGACAGAACCAGATCGGGCCAGGACATCCCGCAGTCCCTGGAGTTGCGGCCAGAGCTCCTCGCCCAGGGATTCAACGAGAGGATGCTGATGCTGTCCTTTTGATGGCATGGCCCCAGGCACAGCTCGTTAGAATCCAACGGTAGAAGGCTGGTGATGACAGCGACTTCAAGGGCCACGGGCCAAGGCATTGGCATCCGCACAGCCGCCGACAGCAACGAACGTCTTCACGGTCAGTTGCACCTCTATGACGGAGAAGGCAAAGGGAAGAGTCAGGCGGCCCTCGGGGTGGTGCTGCGCACGATCGGTCTAGGGATCTGCGAGCAGAAGCGGACGCGCGTGTTGCTGCTCCGCTTCTTGAAGGGGCCCGGCCGCGCTTACGACGAAGACGCCGCGATCGAAGCGCTGCAGCAGGGATTCCCCCACCTGATTGATCAGGTGCGCACCGGCCGTGGTGATTTCTTCACCGCAACGGAGGCCAACCGCTTCGACAAACAGGAAGCCCAGCGGGGCTGGGACATCGCCAAGGGAGCCATTGCCAGCGCCCTGTATTCAGTGGTGGTTCTCGATGAACTCAACCCCGTTCTCGACCTCGGCCTGCTCGACACCGCCGACGTGGTGAACACCCTGGCCGCCAGACCGCCGGGCATGGAAGTGATCGTGACAGGCCGTGGTGCCCCCCAACAACTGATCCAGCAGGCTGATCTGCATTCGGAAATGCGGGCTCACCACCATCCCCAGGCCGGAATCTCAGGCCTCTCGGGAATCGAGATCTACACAGGGGACGGCAAAGGCAAATCCACCAGCGCTCTGGGCAAGGCACTCCAGGCGATCGGTCGGGGCATCAGCCAGGACAAGAGCCATCGGGTCCTGATCCTGCAGTGGCTAAAAGGGGGGAGCGGCTACACCGAGGATGCGGCCATTGCCGCCCTGCGCGAGAGTTTCCCCCATTTGGTTGATCACCTGCGCTCCGGCCGCGATGCGATCGTCTGGCGCGGCCAGCAGCAAACAATCGACTATGTCGAAGCAGAGCGCGCCTGGGAAATCGCCCGGGCGGCCATCGCCAGCGGTCTGTATAAAACAGTCATCCTCGATGAGCTCAATCCCACTGTGGATCTCGAGCTACTGCCGGTGGAGCCGATCGTGCAGACCCTGCTGCGCAAACCAGCAGAAACCGAGGTGATCATCACCGGTCGTTGCAAGAATGCTCCGACCTACTTTGATCTGGCCAGCATCCACTCGGAGATGGTCTGCCACAAGCACTACGCCGAGAGGGGAGTGGAACTCAAACGGGGAGTCGACTACTAAGTCACGCCCCGTTGAGCCCCAGCCTCAAAAGCTGGCTCAGTAAAGCGCCACAGCCTCATCAACCTCCCGGCTCCAGGCATTGATCCCGCCTGCCACGTTGACCCCTTCGATGCCATGACGCTGAAGGGCGATCAAGGCCTTGGCTGAGCGGCCTCCAACCTTGCAGTGCATGTAAAGCCGCTTGCCTGCGGCGAGCTGGCGCAGCTCCTCCACCGCCTCACCGCTCTCGATGCGATCGAGTGGGATCAGCACGGCACCGGGGATCACCGCAATCTCGGCTTCCGGTGGGTTGCGCACATCCACCAGCAGCAGATCGGCGGGCTGGGCATCCAGCAAGGCCTTGAGGTCGGTGACAGAAATCGTGTCCATTGCCCCAGCCTCCTCCATGCCGGGCTCGCTGCCCCCCACACCACAGAATTCCTGATAGTCGACCAGGCGATCGATCACCGGCCGATCCGGACTCGGCCTCAACTTCAATTCGCGGAAGGCCATCTTCAGGGCATCAAAGAGCAGCAAACGACCACTCAAGGTGGTGCCGATGCCGGTGATGAGCTTCACCGTTTCCGTCGCCTGGATCATGCCGATGATGCCGGGCAGAACCCCCACCACCCCGCCTTCGGCGCAGGAGGGCACCATGCCCGGCGGCGGCGGTTCGGGGAACAGGTCGCGGTAGTTGGGCCCTTCTTGGTAGTTGAACACCGTGGCCTGACCCTCGAAGCGAAAGATCGAGCCATAGACATTCGGCTTGCCCAGCAGCACGCAGGCGTCGTTGACCAGATAGCGGGTGGGGAAATTGTCGGTGCCGTCGCAGACGATGTCGTAGGGGGCAATGATCTCCAGGGCGTTGTCGCTGGTGAGGGCGGTTTCGTAGAGATCCACCTGGCAGTGGGGGTTGATCTCAGCGATGCGGTGCTTGGCCGATTCGATCTTGGGTTTGCCCACCCAGCTGGTGCCGTGAATCACCTGGCGTTGCAGGTTGCTGGTGTCGACCACATCGAAATCGACGATGCCGAGCCGCCCGACGCCGGCCGCCGCCAGATACAGCAGCAGCGGTGAGCCCAGCCCACCGGTGCCGACACAGAGAACCGAGGCAGCCTTCAACCGCTTCTGGCCCTCCATGCCCACTTCCGGCAGGATCAGATGTCGGGAGAAGCGCGCCACCTCATCGGGGCAGAGCTGAACGCCGCTGGTATCGGGAGGAAGCATGGGCAGAGGGCCGGGGCCATGGGCAGCCGCCTGTCGCGGCTATGTCCCTATTCTCCCAAATCTTCGATCCCCAGTGGAAGGGGGTGGGCCTCAGCCAGCCCTGAAGCTGGCTCGGCAGGCTCACTCAGCCACCAGGCCCGGATCGTCGTTGCCGTGCTGCGTCCTCTGCCTTCGGCCCGGCCGGGGCCTGCCACCAGGCCGGAGGCGATCAACATCAGCGCCGGCGGGAAAGCCAGGGACCGGTCGAGATCGGAAGGCAACGCCTCTCCAAGCGGATGGGAGTGGGCCGTGCCGATCAGCTGCCAGCCGTGCCGGCGTCCCCATTTCTGTGACAGCAGCTGCTCTCTGGGATCAACCGCAAAGCGTCTGGGGCGCTCAGAAGCAGGCTCCCAGACATTCAGGCAGGGCCAGACCGCCTCGATCCGCAACGCCGGCGGGCAGGCAGGTCCATCACCAGCAGGCAGGCAGGTTCCCAGCAGCAAGGCGCAACTTTCAGTGGGGCTCTGGGCCACCAGAACCGCTTCGAGCTCGGTCAGCCGATCGCGACCAATGTGCACCAGCTCTGGCCAGGGCTGTCCCATGCCGATACGTTATGGGTTTGAATCCCAATCCACTGCCTCTCTGTTGATGAGCGAAGCCAGCACCGAGCAACAGGAGCAAACGGCCCAAACGGAACGACCGATGACCGAATCATCCACGGACGCTGCGGCAGAAACCGTCACCACCCCTTTCACCGAGCGCTACAGCGAAATCCTTGGCAAGGTCAACGAAACCCTTGACAAGGTCGACTGGAGCCAGGCCGGCCGGGTGGGCAAGGCCGTCGGTATTTTGCTGGCGGTGATCATCGCCCAGGTCCTGATCAAGGGTGTGCTCGACACCATCAATCTGTTGCCAGTGGTGCCTGGTTTGCTGGAGCTGCTCGGCTTGGTGGTGGTCGGCCAGTGGAGCTGGCACAACTTGACCACCAGCGAGAAACGCTCCGCCGTGATCAGCAAGCTTCAGACCCTGCGTCAGGAATATCTGGGCTGATCGCCAGCTAGACCGCCAAGCCGATGGCTTGCCAGGCCGGCCAACCTTCACCTTCCCCTTCCCAGGTCAGTCGGCGGAGGTGTCGGCGCGGGCGGCGATCAGTTTGTTCAGCTCCCAGACCCGTGCTTCCGCCTGTTGCCAGTAGCCACCGCCAAAGAGGTTGGCGTGGTTGAGCAGGTGATACAGGTTGTAGAAGAGTGCGCGTTGGCAGTGGCCAGGGGCGAGGGGCCATTCGGCTTCATAGCCGTTGAAGAAGGGCTCGGGGAACCCTCCGAACAGGCGCGCCATCGCCAGATCCACCTCCCGATCACCGCGATACACCGCCGGATCGAAGACAGCGCCGCAGGCCGAAGCTCCCGGGCGAGCCCACTCGCTCCCTGAGGCCAACAGCGAAGCATTGCCGCCCCAGAGGTCGCCGTGAACCAGGCTCGGCAGGGCGCCATGGCCGTTGAGCCAAGCCGGCATTCGCTTGAGCAGGTTCTCGATCGGCTGCTGCAGCCGTTCCTGCCAAGGGCCGCCACTGGCCGCCGCCGCCTCGAACTGGGGGCGGAGCCGGCGTTCGGTGAAAAACCAGCCCCAGTCAGGCGACCAGCCGTTGATCTGCAGGCCGGAGCCGATGTAGTTGTCGTGTTCCCAGCCGAAGGCACCGGGCTTCAGCGAGCTGCTGCGCCGGTGCAACCGCGCCAGGGCAGCTCCCAAACGGGTCCAACCGTTGCCATCGCCGGAGGACCTCAGATCGAGCCACTCGATTGCCAGCAGGGCCCGCTCCCCCTCCAGGCCGCAGAACAGCGGGGCCGGGATCCGCAGCTCGGCATCCGCCCCAGCGGCCAAGGCCCTGAGCCCCTCGGCTTCCGCCTCAAAAAGCGGCAACATCGCCGCGCTGTTGGTTTTGACAAACAAGCGGCGGCCATCGCCCAGCTCCAGACTCCAGGCCCGATGAATGCAACCGCCCGCCACCGGCTGGCAGCGAACCAGACTGGTTCCCAGCTGACGCTCCACCCAGCTCGCCAGTGGTTCCACCATCGGAGGCCCTCATCCGGCTGCCAGCATGCCGGCTCTTTGACGCAGGACACGCGTGGCCCAGAGCCGATTACCTCCGCAGGCCACTTGCGATGTGGCCGTGGTCGGCGCTGGCATCGCCGGCCTCACGGCAGCGGCCCTGCTGGCGCGCCAAGGGCTGAGCGTGGAGCTGCTGGAGGGCCACCTGCAGAGCGGCGGCTGCGCCGGCACCTTCCGGCGGGGGGCCTACACCTTTGATGTGGGGGCGACCCAGGTGGCTGGGCTGGAGCCGGGCGGCATTCATAGCCGTCTGTTCCGGCATCTGGGTCTGCCGGCGCCGGCCGCCACACCCCTCGATCCCGGCTGCGTGGTGGATCTGGGCGATGGCGAGCCGCCGATCAGGCTCTGGCGCGATCCTGGGCGTTGGCAGCAGGAGCGGCAGCAACACTTTCCCGGCAGTGACCCGTTCTGGAACCTCTGCGACTGGCTGCATCAGGCCAGCTGGGGATTTGCCGGCCGCGATCCGGTGCTGCCGCCCCGCAACCTCTGGGACCTGGGCCAGCTGATCGGGTCGCTGCGGCCAGGCAATCTGGCCAGCGGCCTGCTGGTGGGAGCGAGCGTGGCCGATCTGCTGCAGCTGAGCGGCTGCGCGGACAACCAGCGGCTGCGCCGCTTCCTTGATCTGCAGCTGCGGCTCTACTCCCAGGAACCGGCTGATCGCACCGCTGCCCTCTACGGCGCCACGGTGCTGGCCATGGCCCAGGAGCCCCAGGGTCTGTGGCACCTAGAGGGCTCGATGCAGGCCCTGAGCAGCGCCCTGGAGCAGGGGCTCACTGCTGCGGGCGGCAGTCTGCGGCTCCGTCACCGCGTCAGCCGGCTGCGGCCAGAGCAGGTTTCCGGCTGGAACATCCAGGGCCAGGGTCCCGGCGGCCGGCCGTTCCAACTGGGTTGCCGCGATCTGATCTGCACGGCACCCCCGCAGGCCCTGCCGGCGTTGCTGGGGGAGGCCCTGCCGGCGGGGTACCAGCGACGGCTGCAGGGGTTCAGCGATCCCAGCGGCGCCCTGGTTCTCTACGCCGCGGTCGCCCGCAGCGCCCTTCCCGCAGGCTGTCCCGCCCACCTCCAGTTGGACGGCACCGAGCCGGGCTCATTGTTTGTGTCCATCAGCCGGGAGGGGGATGGGCGCGCGCCGGCGGGGGAGGCCACCGTGATTGCCAGTGTGTTCACACCGGCCCGGCCCTGGTTCGATGGTGACGAGCCCACCTATCAGGCCCGCAAGCAGGAAGCGCTGGCAGAGATCCAGGCGGGGCTGGGCCAACTCCTCGGGCTGCGGCCGGAGCACTACCGCCACAGCGAGCTGGCCACGCCGCGGGGCTTTGCCCACTGGACAGGAAGGCCCTTTGGCTTCGTCGGCGGCCTCGGCCAGCGCCCGTCCCGCTTCGGCCCCTTCGGCCTGGCCAGCCGCACCCCGCTGCCGGGCTTCTGGCTGTGCGGCGACGGCATCCACCCGGGCGAGGGCACCGCAGGCGTGAGCCTCTCGGCGCTGATGGTCTGCCGGCAACTGCTGGCCGGGCGGGGCCTCAACCTGGCGCTGGCCTGATCGCAGCTGGGGCCCTGAGACCCCGATCGCCATTCAAGGCTTGAGGAAAGGAGGCCGCAACTGCTGACAGGCCGCCAGTGTGGCCTCAAGCTCCGCCCAGCGCTGTTGAGCCACCAGCCCCTCCAGCTGCTCAAGGCAGCCCCGGTAATCGCTCAGCGCGTCCAGCAGCGCCTCCCGGTTGCAGCGGGCCAGCAGCGTGCCCAGCTCCGGGTTGCCACCGCCCACCCGGGTGGTGTCAGCAAAGCCGCTGGAGGCCAGGGCCCGCACCAGGGCCGGCACACCCCCGGCGACAGCGGCAGCCGATCCCCGCTCCGCAGCCTGCAACAGGGCCGCACTGACCAACACCGGCAGATGGGAGATCAGCGCCACGGCCTCGTCGTGGGCGGCGGCGGCGCACTCCAGCCACTGGGCCGCCAGCAGCGTGGCCAGCTCACGCACCACCGCCAGGGCTTCAGGGTCGGTGTCGGCCAACGGGGTGGCCACCCAGGGGCGGCCGCGGAACAGATCCCGCTGGCCGGCCTCCACCCCCGCCGCCGCTGTGCCGGCCATCGGATGGCTGGCCACGAAGCGCGGCACCCTGCCATGCCAGGCCTGGAGCACCGGGCCTTTCACCGAACCGACATCGGTGATCACAGCACCATTCGGCAAAGCCGCGATCAGCTCGGCGGCCGGATCCAGCAGCCGATCGAGTGGCAGAGCCAGCACCACCAGGCCACAGCCGGCCAGCACGGCTGGATCGGTGCCCACCTGGCTTGCCAGGCCCCGTTGGCTGGCCCGCTCCGCCGTCGCCTGGCGATGCACCCAGCCCCGCACCTCCAGGCCAGCCGCCCGGAGATCCAGCCCGATCGAGCCACCGATCAGGCCCAGTCCGACTAAGCCCACCGGTTGGTCGCGCCACAGGGTTGTCATCACCGGTACGGCCCGCTCAGCCCAGCTTCCTACGCTTTGGCGATGTTGGAAGCCCAAGCCCACCATCAGCTCAAGCAACTCCTTCGGCTTGAAGGTGGAAGCGGCTGGCCCCATCACCTCACGCTCTGCCGCCTGGTGGGGCGCAGCCTGCGCCGCAGCGATCACACCTTGATCCGGCTGGCGCCGGGCAGTGACCCCGATTGGCTGGTGGGACTGCTGGTGCCCCTGGCGATGAGCGAGGCTCCCTTGGCCCTGGTGGTCAGCGAACCGCTGCGCCGCCGCCTGCTGCAGGTGGAACTGCCCCGGCTGCGTGCCGCGGGGCTTGGCCTGCCCTGCTGGGAAGGGGAACGTGCCCCGGATCAAGCCCGACTGTGGCTGTTGAGCCACACGGACCTGGTGAAGGCGTGGCGCAGCGATGACCTGGGCCTCCGCCAGCTGGTAGTCCCGGAGGCGGAGCTGCTGGAGACCAGGTTGCGCCAAGCCCTTGAAATCAGCCTGGAGAACGGCCACTGGGAGCAGCTGCGCCGTGGCCTGCCCGCGGCTGATGCCAGCCTGCTCTCCCTGCATCAACGGCTCAGCCGCCGCATCTTCAGCCACCCGCAGAGCCCGACAACCCAGGTTCCCTTGGCCGCAGAGGAGGAGGCCCCGCTGCGGCAACTCCTCAAGCTGTTCGGCCCCCTGCCCGATCCATGGCCTGACTGGCTGGCCTCAGCCGGCCCCCGCTGGGCCAGTTGGGCCACGGCCGACCGCCAGCAGCTGCAGTGGCAACTGCACCGCCAACCCCTGGAACCGTTGGAGTTGATGCAGGGGCTGCTCAACGGACGGGGCGTGGTGCTGGTGGGCCAGCTCGGCAAGGAAGCCACCCTCGCCGGCATCAATCCCCGGGTAGTGGTTGATTTCGCTGAACCACCCCTGAGCGACCCACTGCCCCTCTACGTGCCCTTGCGTCAGCCGTTACCGAACAGCCCCCACTACGGCCACCACCTACTGGACCACAGCCGTCGGCTGGTTCTGGCCCAGGCAGGTCTGAGCATCGTGCTGGTGGAGGATCCAGCCCTGAGGCTGTCGTTGGCCAGCGGCCTGGCCGCCGAGTTCGGCAGCCGGGTCTGCCACCAGAACACCGCACCGGCCAGCAACGGGGTGATCTGTTGCGGCTGGGCCTGGTGGCTCGACCACCAAGACCGGCTGCCCTTGCCTTGTCAGTTGATCGTCGGGCCGTTGCCGATCAACAGCCTCGAGGATCCCCTGACCGCTGCCCGGGTGGCCAGGCTGCGGGAACAGGGTCGGGACTGGTTCCGGGAACTGCTGCTCCCCGAGGCCCTTGGCCAGTTGCAGCGGGCCACAGCCTGCCTGCGCAGAGGCCCCGGCCGGCTGGCCATCCTCGATGGCCGGGTGCGCAGCCGCAGCTGGGGCCAGCAGGTCTTCGCCAAGCTGGAACCCTGGTCAGGACTCAACCGGTTGCTGCCCACCTAATCTGAGCCCATTCAGTCAGACGCAGCGCGATGGGAGAAGCCAAGAGGCGTTTCGCCCAGGGGTTGCCCCCCCGCCAAAAAAAACAGGAGGCCAACCAGGACACCTCGCCGCGGCTGGTCTCCTGGCTCCCCCTCAGCCGGCAGCAGGCCGACCGCTTCGTGCAACTCTCCACGCAGGGTGCCTGGGTGGGCATCGCAGCCTTGGTGCTGTTCTGGCTCACCGTGCGCTTCATCGGCCCCGCTGTCGGCTGGTGGGACCTGGCCGACGGGCGCTGAGCGCAACCCGTCTGGGTCTGAGTATTTATACTCTCAACAATCGGAAGAAAACCTTAGGATCGCGGCACTACTTGTGCACCTTCCCATGTTTCTTCGCCTGGCTGAGCACTATCGCTGCCTGGTCCAAGACCTTGTCATGAGCCTGCAGGCTCTGGCCAGCAGCCTCAAGGCCAAGGGACTGGCTGCCACCTGTTATGCCTGCGGCGACGGACTTGAAGCCCAGGGCGCTTCCTTTGTGGCCGATCTTGGTGATGGCCACATGGTGCGATTCCTCGTTTCCGATTTCGGCATCACCTGGGTGGAATCACGCAACGGTCGTGAGCTGGTGAAACTGGAGGGTGCCGAAGCGATCCAGGAGCTGCAGCGGCTCGCCCTTTCCCTCCAGGAAACAGGTTCTCAGACCGTCAGCGTCAGCCAGGTACCGGTGGCCCTGGCCAGCTGACTAGCAAGGCCGGGAGGGAGAGCTGAACGGCCAGGTCCTTCAGCTCGAGCTGGCTTCAACCACTTCGCCCCCTGCTTCGTTTACAGCGGAGGCCGTGTTCGCCAACTTGGCGGCAGCCGCTGCCAGAGGCTTCATCGAATTAGCGGTGACATCGGCCCCTTCGGTGAGTTTGCGGCGCACGGCTGCTTCGATCACCTCTTTCTTCTCCGGGTTTTGCTCCAGCCAGGTGATCGTGTTGTCACGTCCCTGGCCGATGTTGTCCCCCTCGTAGCTGTACCAGGCGCCCTTGCGCACCACCACGCCGGTTTCCTCGGCCAGATCGAGAACACAACCGAGGGTGCTGATGCCGCGGCCAAACAAAATATCGAATTCAGCGATCCGGAATGGTGGCGCCACTTTGTTTTTGGCCACTTTCACCTTGGCGCGGATGCCGTATTCCTCCGTGCCGCGCTTGAGGGTCTGAATGCGGCGGATATCCAGCCGCACCGAGGCATAGAACTTGAGGGCGTTACCACCGGTGGTGGTTTCCGGGTTTCCGTAGGTGACGCCGATCTTGGTGCGTAACTGGTTCAGGAAGATCACCGTGCAGCCCGATTTGCCGATGTTGCCGGTGATCTTGCGCATCGCCTGGCTCATCAGGCGCGCCTGGCTGCCCACAGCCAGATCACCCATTTCTCCCTCGATTTCAGCCCTGGGGGTCAGGGCCGCCACCGAGTCGACCACGACGATGTCAACGGCGGCAGAGCGGACCAGCTGATCAACAATCTCCAGCGCCATCTCGCCCGTATCCGGCTGGGAGACCAGCAGATTTTCAACGTCGACGCCCAGGGCAGCGGCATAGACAGGATCAAGGGCATGTTCGGCGTCGACGAAAGCCGCCACCCCGCCGCGGCGCTGGGCCTCGGCGATGGCATGCAGGGTGAGGGTGGTTTTACCCGAACTTTCCGGGCCATAGACCTCCACCACCCGGCCCTTGGGATAGCCCCCGCCCAGGGCCAGATCCAGGGTGAGCGCGCCGGTGGACACGGTTTCAACCCGCATGCGGGAGGCATCGCCCAGGCGCATGATCGAGCCCTTGCCGAAGTTGCGCTCGATCTGTCCCAACACCAGGCTGAGCGCCTTGTCGCGCTCCGATGAGGCGGCAGGGCTGGAGCCGCCGGAGCGGGGATGGGCGAGCCGGAGGTCAGTGGTCTTGGGATCGGAGGCCATGGAGCAGGGGAAGCAAAGGAACAGGCTGCGGCGCGAAGATCCCGGCACGGGAGCGGCAGCGGCCTCAAGGCACAGATGCCACCAATGGGAGCTGGCGTATCAACTGAGATTAGTACAGGCGTACGCTAGCGGGTCAAGGCCAGATCGCCAAGGGGCCGGCGAAGCGGTCGGGCTCCAGCAGGGCGATCCCCGGCGGCAGGGCGGTGCGATCGCCTGGCCCCAGGTAACCCCAGGCGGCCAGGAAACAGCGCACCTGCTCCAGGCCGGGCGTGGAGAGGATCGTCTCGAGGGTGGGGCGGCGGTCTTCGATGAACCACAGCGGCCGCCCCAGGCCACGCAGCTGCAGCAGCACCTCCGCCTTACTACCCTGCTCGTGGCCGTAGAGCCGCCAGGGGCTCAGCTGCAAGGCGGCCAACAGCTCGCGGGCAAAGGCCGCACCCTTGGTGGTCAGAACGGCCCAGTCGGCACCTTCGCCAGAGAGGGCCAGCAGCCGCTCGGGCACGCCGGGATAGGCACGATGCAGAGCCAGCCAGCGCCCTCGGTCGCTGGCGATCGCCCCACGGCGCACCTCCTCCAGGGCCGCCTGCAGCAGGGAAGGCTGCCAACCGGATCGGGCCAGGGCCGCCGACAGTGCTCCGGCGTAATCGGCCTCAATCGCAGCCGGATCAGCGCCGGGGCGAGCCAGCTCGGCGGCCACCAACACCATCTCCCAGCCCTTGTGAATCAGGGGGCGCAGACGGGCAAAACCAACTGGTGCCTGCTCCGGCAACACCAGGCTGGGATCGAGGCCCAGAGCGGCCCGGCGGGAACTCCACCAGTACTCCGCCATGCCATCGACCAGAACCCCGTCAAAATCGAAGACCAGCAGGGGTCTGGAAGACACAGGGGCAGGCGCTGACTGAAAAAACTGGGCCGCTAGGATTCGAACCTAGGAATGGCGGGACCAAAACCCGCTGCCTTACCACTTGGCGACGGCCCAATAACCCGGTGGAGCCGAACGTCTCGGGACCGGTTGCTTTGCTAGTTACCCACAGCGGGCCGTCCTTCGTCAATCTCCTCTCCCTCGGCGCGCCGAAGCCGACCGACGCTTTTGGCCTTCAACGGGGGAAGACGCGCAGACGCTGTTGATCACCACTGCCGAATTCCGCACTGCGAAGGCCGTAACCGCTCACCTCCTCCGCCTGAAGCCGCCGCACCCTGGGGCTGCGCGGCAGCAGCTCCACCGGGCGGCCGATCGGCAGCACAACCTGCTCCACCGCCAGGCGGCACTCTTTGATCGCCTCAGACTCATCCTCGGGCCACGGAACAGGACCCATGGCCACCCCTGCCTGCCCTGGGGCCAACTCCCCAGGGGTGATCCCCCCTGGCGGCAGCTCCTGACGACGGCGCAACAACCGCTCAAGCCCGCGTACAACCTGGGGCAGGGTGTCGGCCTTGATCACCAGGATCGGCAGGCGATGGCGCTGGGCCAGGCGGCGCACCTCCGGGTCGCGGCCCAGCTGCAGGCGCAGACTGAGCACTGCCTCGGCCTGCTCCAGGTCACACACCCGCTGCACCGGCAACTGACGGCTGCGCGCCGCCTGCTCCAGCAGCTGGGAACTGACACCGCAGCAGAAGATCCGCATCAGAGCTGGCGGCGGCGGTTGATCTGGCAATCGCTCCAGCAGTCGCTCTGGCAGTCGATCGGGGCGCGCTGCGGCCGGATCAGGCAGGGGGAGCGGGGCCAGGGGCTGGCGTGCGCTCAGAGCGGCAGTCTGGCGCCGTGGCGGCCGCAGGCCCGCCTGCGGCGCAACGGGATGCTCCAGCCGCACCCGCCCGTCCGCCTCCAGCTCACGGATCTGGGGCTGGCGCGGCTGGCCGCGCAGGTGGCCATCGACGGTGGCGGCTACATCGACGTGAACCAGCCAGCGGCTGCGGCTGCGCATCTCCACCGCCAGCGGGAAGGTGGGGGCGGCGCTTCGCTCGAGCACCGCCTTCTGGCTGCCGCGCCGGCGCGCCTCCTCATCGCCCAGGGTGACCGACTGAAGACCACCGATCAGGTCGCAGAGCGTCGGGTTACGGATCAAGTTGGCCAGCTCGTTGCCATGGGCCGTGGCCACCAGCTGCACCCCCCTCTCGGCAATGGTGCGAGCCGCCAGGGCCTCGCGCTCGGTGCCGATCTCATCGATCACGATCACCTCGGGCATGTGGTTTTCAACCGCTTCGATCATCACCTCGTGCTGAAGTTCCGGCCGCGCCACCTGCATGCGCCGGGCCTGGCCGATGGCGGGATGGGGGATGTCCCCGTCCCCGGCGATCTCATTGCTGGTGTCAATTACCACGACCCGACGCTCCAGGTCGTCCGCCAACACCCGGGCGATCTCGCGCAGCGCCGTGGTTTTGCCAACGCCAGGCGGGCCCAGCAACAGCAGCGACTGGCCGGAATCGAGCAGGTCACGGACCATCGCCACGGTGCCGAACACGGCCCGGCCCACCCGGCAGGTGAGGCCAACCACCTCGCCCACCCGGTTGCGGATGGCGCTGATCCGGTGCAGGGTGCGCTCGATTCCGGCCCGGTTGTCGCCGCCGAATGGACCGAGCCGCTGAACCACCGAGGCCAGGTCGGCGCGCTCGATCAGCCGAGCCTCCAGCTGAACGGTACGGCCGGAATAGCGCGCCTGGGGGCTGCGGCCCAGATCCAGGACAATTTCCAGGAGATCCTCGCGGCTGGCAGGACTCGCCAGCGCCAGACGCACGCCATCCGGCAACATCTCCAGGAGCAGGTCGAGGTCATCGATGACCCGCCGAGGGAGAACGGGCGGGACGACAGCAGACGGCGGGATAGGGCCGGGAGGGATCACGAATTCACTCGAAGGGCAGTCTGGCAAGCCCTGACCAGCAGTTCTAGCGATCAGCAGGCCAGCCAGGGAGCCACCAGCCCCCGTGCCAGCTCAAGGGCCCGGGGCCAGAGCAGCCGGTCATCAAGCAGACGGTGCCCTCTTTGTTCGGCCTGGAGGATCAAAGGCTGCAGCAACGCCCTAGCCACACCGCCGAAGGCCACGCCAGCGGCCTGGCTCCTGGCCGCCAGGGCGGAACCGGCCTGGCGGCGGAACAACGGCAGGGTGGAGGCATTGGTTCCGCCGGCCAGCTGGAGGGGGCCTGGAGGAGCGATCGGTCGCACCGCCGCGAGCAGGCGCAGAGCCGCGTGGGCCGTGCCCTGGCCGATATCCCCGCTCATGGCCCGCCCATCGAGCTGCCAGAGCGGGCGGAGGCCACCGGCGCGCAGCCGGGCAAACCGCCCCCAGAGCTCCTCGGCCAGCTGGAGCGGGCGGACGCCGGCAGGGCCCTCCAGGCCACAGCTCACAGCCAGCCGCCGCAGGCTCAGCCCGGAAGCCTCCACCTGCAGCAGGCGCTTGGCGAAGGCCTCGCCACGACCAACGCGGGTGTGAATCTCCACCGCCTCGGGCCGGAGGCGGGCCAGCAGCGGCGCCACCATCGAGGCCGAGAGGATCTGCCCCTGCTCCTCAATCAGCCCATGGGGGCAGACCGGCAGACAGCGGCCGCAGCCATAACAGCGATCGGACTGAACAGCACCGGTCGCTGCAATCGCCAGGGCAGGGCAGACCTGCTGGCAGGGACGGGGGCAATCAGCTGGGCAGCACAGCGGATCGAACCAGGCCTTGCGGAAGTGGGGATCGTCCCCATCGCTGAGGCTGACCATCAACCAGGGCGGAGCCGCAGCCGCTCGTCGGGGCATGGCCTGATCAAGCGCCCAGGCCATGCCCCGACGAGCGGCTGCGGCAACAGCGGGGTCTGCGGCCACATCAATACAATGAACCCCAGCCAGGGTGTAGATCCCGCAGAGATCCTCGATCCCGGCAAGGTCCTGATTGCTGGCCCCGCAGATCAACTTGACCCAGCGACCAGCGGCAAGGGCCTGCTCAGGCGTCGACACACTGCTCCAAAGGCTCCCAGCGCAAACTGCGCGAGCCGCCCATCTCCGCCACGATCTTCAATCGTGGTTCCCTGCGGGTCAGGTTGCAGAGGGATGTCCTCTCCGCCGAGGACAACACCTGGGCCTCAAGCAACCACAACAACATCGGTTGGCTACCGACCAAGAGGGAACCCAACTGCGGCATGACCCGCTGAACGGTTCCTACCGCCGCATCACGGCCAACACTGTGGTGGCCGAGGTGGGGTGGACGAACCCCATGAAGCTCAAATAGAAAGGCCTCGGGGTCACCCAACCCTCGCGCCGAGGTCATCTGGGCCCGGTAGCCGGCAGCGCGCAGGCGGCGCATCAGGCGAGTTTCGGCTCCGCCTTCGAGCGGGGCATAAAGGGCCAACGCTCCTGCTTGCTCAAGGTCGTCACGGAAGCGGCGGCCAGTCAGCAAGAGGGGCATGGGAGGCTCCAGAACAACTGGACTGAATCTGACAGCCGGAAGCCTAAACCGGTCAGAAAGGCTGTGGGGTATGGTTTAAAGCTGTGCAATTGATCTGCGCCCGACCGCTAGCCGGGCCTCCGGACCATTGCAGGACCTCACCGCTGTCGGTGAGGTCTACCTAGGCCAGTCCATTTCCAGGTTTTTCACTTCCGTTTGAAAGGACAGAAGAGCAATTCATCGGAATGGCGGGAAACTGTCGCCTGATTTCGATCGGGCGGGAAAGTCCCAGCCTGCTGTTTCGCCCTACCGCTAGCCCAACCGGTTCTGCCCTGAATTTTCAGGTGCAGCCCCGGAATCAGACTTCCAGTCTGGTCCAGCGCGTTCGCCCGAATCAGCTTCACGTCTTCAGGCTTGCAAAAGCTTTGAGGCGCTGTCCTTGCTGGCGTTATTCCCTTCCTATGGCCATCGGCATTCTTGGGAAGAAACTGGGCATGTCCCAGTTCTTCAACGCGGAGGGCAAGTCCATCCCGGTCACCTTGATCGAGGCAGGTCCTTGCCGCATCACCCAACTCAAAACCCCCAGCAGCGACGGCTACACCGCCGTGCAGGTTGGTTTTGGCGAGATTCGCGAGAAACTCGTCAACCAGCCAGCTCGGGGGCACCTGGCCAAATCAGGCAGCGAGCTGCTGCGTCATCTCACCGAATACCGCCTCAACACAGTTGAAGGTTTGGAATTGGGTGAACCGATCACAGTCGAGCGCTTTGAAGCCGGTCAGAAGGTCGATGTCAGTGGTGACACCATCGGCCGCGGCTTCAGTGGTTATCAGAAACGCCACGGCTTCAGCCGCGGCCCCATGACCCACGGTTCCAAGAACCACCGCCAGCCCGGCTCGACCGGTGCCGGCACCACGCCGGGCCGGGTTTATCCCGGCAAGCGGATGGCCGGCCGCTACGGCGGCAAGCAAATCACCACGAGGGGTCTGACGATCCTGAAGGTGGACACCGAGCGCAATTTGCTGGTGGTGAAGGGTTCGGTTCCGGGCAAGCCCGGCGCCCTGCTCAACATCCGTCCGGCGCTGCGTGTCGGTGCGAAGGACGCGAACTGAGGATGGCAACCATGATTCAATGCGTCGTTCGCGACTGGCAAGGCAAGGAAGCTGGTGAAGCTTCCCTCGACCTGAAAGTCGCCAAGAAATCGTCCGCCGCCGGACTGGTCCATCGCGCCGTGGTGCGGCAACTGGCCAATGCCCGACAGGGCACGGCCAGCACACTCACCCGCGCCGAGGTGCGGGGCGGTGGCCGCAAGCCTTACAAGCAAAAAGGAACGGGTCGCGCTCGCCAGGGTTCCATCCGCACACCACTCCGCCCCGGTGGTGGCGTGATCTTCGGTCCCAAGCCTCGCTCCTATGCCGTGGCCATGAACCGCAAAGAGCGTCGGCTCGCCCTGCGTACGGCCCTGATCAGCCGGGCCGCTGACATCGTCGTGGTCAAGGGTTTCGCCGCCGACCTGGAAGCCCCCAAAACCCGCGAGATCGTGGCAGCCCTGCAACGCCTCGATATTGCCGCAGGGGCGAAAGTGTTGCTGATCCTCGACGGGCCGTCTGAAGCGGTGCGTCTCTCGGTTCGCAATCTCGAAACGGTGAAATTGATCGCCGCCGACCAGTTGAACGTGTTCGACCTGCTCAATGCCAAGCAATTGGTGCTGAGCGAGGAGGCACTGGCCAAGATTCAGGAGGTCTACAACGATGACTGAACGTTTTGCAGGCCGTTTGGCGGATGTGATCCGCAGGCCACTGATCACCGAGAAGGCCACCCGAGGCCTTGAATTGAATCAGTACACCTTTGAAGTGGATCCGCGTGCGGCCAAGCCCGACATCAAGGCCGCCGTCGAGGAGTTGTTCTCGGTGAAGGTGATCGGCGTGAGCACCATGAACCCACCGCGTCGCTCCCGGCGGATCGGTCGGTTCGCGGGCAAACGCGCCCAAGTCAAAAAAGCGGTGGTGCGCCTTGCCGAAGGCAATGCCATCCAGCTGTTCCCAGAGGCCTGAGGGATCTAAAACGTTATGGCAATTCGCAAGTACCGCCCCTACACCCCCGGCACCCGCGGCCGCGTCGTCAGCGACTTCAGTGAAATCACTGAGCGCAAACCCGAGCGCAGCTTGGTCGTCGCCAAGCACCGCAGCAAGGGTCGCAACAACCGCGGCGTGATCACCTGCCGCCACCGTGGCGGCGGCCATAAGCGGCTCTACCGCATGGTTGACTTCCGCCGTGACAAGCACGATGTGGTCGCCCGCGTGGCCGCCATCCACTACGACCCCCACCGCAACGCCCGGTTGGCGTTGCTCTTCTACACCGACGGCGAAAAGCGTTACATCCTTGCGCCTGCTGGGATTGAGCTGGGCCAAACGGTTGTCGCCGGCGCTCAGGTGCCGATCGAAACCGGCAATGCCTTGCCCCTCTCGGCCATTCCCCTGGGTTCGAGCGTTCACAACGTCGAGCTCTACGCCGGCCGGGGTGGCCAGATGGTTCGCACCGCAGGGGCCAGTGCCCAGGTGATGGCCAAAGAAGGTGATTACGTCGCCCTCAAGTTGCCATCCACCGAAGTGCGGCTGGTGCGTCGCGAGTGCTACGCCACCCTCGGGGAAGTGGGCAACGCGGAAATACGCAACACCAGCCTGGGCAAAGCCGGACGCAAGCGCTGGCTCGGCCGCCGTCCCCAGGTGCGCGGCAGTGTGATGAACCCCTGTGACCACCCCCACGGTGGTGGCGAGGGCCGCGCTCCGATCGGCCGCTCTGGTCCGGTCACCCCCTGGGGCAAGCCTGCCCTCGGCCTCAAAACCCGAAAGCGCAACAAGCCGAGCAACCGGTTTGTGCTGCGGAAACGTCGCCGCACCTCCAAGCGGAGCCGTGGCGGACGGGATTCGTGATGGTCATCAACCCCGTTTTGCACTCTGCTTAATCCGCCATGGGACGTTCACTCAAAAAAGGACCATTCATCGCCGATCACCTTCTGCGCAAGGTCGAGACGCAGAACAGCTCCGGCGATAAATCCGTGATCAAAACCTGGTCACGGGCTTCGACGATCCTGCCGATGATGATCGGCCACACCATTGCCGTTCACAACGGCAAGAGCCATGTGCCGGTCTACGTGACCGAGCAGATGGTGGGCCACAAGCTGGGGGAATTCGCCCCCACCCGCACCTTCCGCGGCCACATCAAGGACAAAAAAGGTGCCCGTTAAGGAGCGAAACACCATGGTCAATCCAACCCCACCCAGCACAGAAGCCCGCGCCCACGGCCGCTACATCCGCGGATCCGTTTCCAAGGTGCGCCGGGTGCTCGATCAGATCCGCGGCCGCTCCTATCGCGAGGCGCTGATCCTGCTTGAGTTCATGCCCTACCGCTCCACAGGACCGATCACCAAGGTGCTGCGCTCAGCAGTGGCCAATGCCGAAAACAATCTCGGCCTTGACCCCGCCTCGCTGATCATCAGCACGGCGATCGCCGACATGGGACCCTCCCTGAAGCGATTCCGTCCCCGCGCCCAGGGGCGGGCCTTCGCCATCAAAAAACAAACCTGCCACATCAGCATTGCTGTGGCAGCACCCATCACCTGAATCCCGAGGACACCGACTGATGGGACACAAGATCCATCCAACCGGCCTGCGACTGGGGATTACCCAGGAGCACCGCTCCCGCTGGTACGCCCCAAGCAAGACCTATCCCCTCCTGCTCCAGGAGGATCATCGGATTCGCAAATTCATCCACAAGAAGTATGCGAGTGCCGGCATCAGCGATGTGCTGATCGCCCGCAAGGCCGACCAACTTGAGGTGGAACTCAAAACCGCACGCCCCGGCGTGCTGGTCGGTCGCCAAGGCAGCGGCATCGAAGATTTGCGGACGGGCATCCAAACCACCCTCGGCGATCGCAACCGTCAGGTGCGCATCAACGTGGTGGAAATCGAAAGGGTCGACGCCGACGCCTTTTTGTTGGCCGAGTACATCGCCCAACAACTGGAAAAGCGTGTGGCTTTTCGGCGGGTGATGCGCATGACCGTCCAACGGGCCCAGCGTGCCGGTGTTCTCGGCCTGAAGATCCAGGTGAGCGGGCGCCTCAACGGTGCCGAGATCGCCCGGACCGAATGGACCCGGGAAGGTCGGGTGCCCTTGCACACCTTGCGCGCCGACATTGATTACGCCACCAAGGTGGCCACCACCACCTACGGGGTGCTTGGGATCAAGGTCTGGGTGTTCAAAGGGGAGGTGCTTCCCGGGCAGAAGGAGCAACTGCCCGCCGCTGGAGCACCACGTCGCCGCGCCAACCGGCGTCCCCAAGAATTTGAAGACCGCTCCAACAAAGAGTGATCAGGAGCCCTGAACCATGCTGAGTCCACGACGCGTCAAATTCCGCAAACAGCAGCGAGGCCGCATGTGCGGTGTCGCCACCCGAGGCAACACCATTGCCTTTGGTCAGTTTGCACTGCAGGCCCAGGAATGTGGCTGGATCACATCCCGCCAGATCGAAGCCAGCCGCCGGGCCATGACCCGCTACGTCAAGCGGGGGGGCAAGATCTGGATCCGGATCTTCCCCGACAAACCGGTCACCATGCGCCCTGCCGAAACACGGATGGGCTCCGGTAAGGGCAACCCGGAGTTCTGGGTGGCCGTGATCAAACCCGGTCGCATCCTCTTTGAGATGGGTGGACCTGAGATCACCGAAGCCATCGCCAAGCAAGCGATGCGTCTGGCCCAGTACAAGCTGCCGGTCAAAACCAAGTTCATCGGCCAAGCCGAAATGGCAACGGAGCTGGGTGATCTTCCCGGTCCCGAGCCCATTCTCGACGCCGTTCCCGCTGGAGAGTCCTAACCATGGCCCGTCCTGACATCGCCGAAGTGCGTCTCCTCAATGACGCCGATCTGATCGATCAGATCAACGGTTGCCGCCGTGAATTGTTCGATCTGCGCTTCCAGCGGGCCACCCGCCGTCTGGAGCACCCGCACCGCTTCAAGCAGAGCCGCATCAAGCTGGCCCAGCTGCTGACGGTGCAGAAGGAGCGGCAGCGCTCCGCTCTCACCGCCTCCTGATCCCCCCGATACCCACCATGGCACTCAAGGAAAGGGTCGGCACCGTCGTCAGCGACAAGATGGATAAAACGGTGGTGGTAGCGGTCGAAAACCGCTTTCCCCATCCCATCTATCAAAAGACCGTCAGCCGCACCATCCGCTACAAAGCCCACGACGAAGACAACCGTTGCCAAGTCGGCGACCGAGTCCGTATCACCGAGACCCGTCCGCTCAGCCGCACCAAGCGTTGGGCTGTCGCCGAGGTGCTCAACCCCACCGGCGCCAACTGAGGTCACCCCATGATTCAGCAGGAAACTTACCTCAATGTCGCTGATAACAGCGGCGCCAAACGCATCCAGTGCATCCGCGTTCTGGGCACCAACCGCCGCTACGCCCACGTCGGTGATGTGATCGTTGCCGCCGTCAAGGACGCCATGCCCAACATGGGAGTCAAGAAGTCGGATGTGGTGAAGGCGGTGGTCGTACGGACGCGCGCCACCATGCGCCGCGACACCGGCAATTCGATCCGCTTTGATGACAACGCGGCGGTGATCCTCGGCGCGGACAACAACCCGAAAGGCACACGGGTGTTCGGTCCGGTCGCTCGCGAACTGCGGGAAAAGAACTTCACCAAGATTGTGTCGCTCGCCCCGGAGGTGATCTGAAATGGCCACTGCCATCGCTAAGAAAAAGCCAACGGAACGCATCAAGATGCGGATCCGTAAAGGCGACACCGTCAAGGTGATTGCCGGTAAGGACAAGGGCAAAACCGGCGAGGTTCTGCGCACCCTTCCCGACCTGAACCGGGCTGTTGTGCAAGGGGTCAACCTGCGCACACGCCACATCAAACCCGTCCAGGAAGGGGAGAGCGGACGCATCTCCACCGAGGAAGCCTCCGTGCATGCCTCCAACTTGATGGTCTTCTCCACCAGCAAGTCCGTGGCCAGCCGGGTCGGCATCGAGATCCAGGCCGACGGCAGCAAAAAACGCCGGCTCAAGAAAACCGGTGAGTTGATCGACTGATCAGCCTTCCTTCTGACCACCGACGCCACAGCGTCCTTTCCTTTCCCCCCTCTCCTCGCTTTCTGACCACGTCCAGAAGCGCAAACCCCAGCCCGCCATGTCACTCAAACAGCGCTACCGGGAGACGATCCAGCCCAAGCTGCTCAAGGATCTGAACCTCTCCAACGTCCACGAAGTTCCCAAGGTGGTCAAAGTCACCCTGAACAGGGGACTTGGCGAAGCCGCCCAGAACGCCAAGGCCCTGGAGGCTTCGATCGCGGAGCTGGCCACCATCACCGGTCAGAAAGTGGTGGTGACCCGGGCCAAGAAGGCCATTGCGGCCTTCAAGATCCGCGAGGGCATGCCGATCGGCGTGGCCGTCACCCTTCGTGGTCAGCGGATGTACGCCTTCCTGGAGCGCCTGATCAACCTGGCCCTTCCGAGGATCCGGGATTTCCGTGGCGTCAGCCCCAAAAGCTTCGACGGGCGGGGCAATTACACCCTCGGGGTGCGGGAACAGATCATCTTTCCCGAAATCTCCTACGACAAGATCGACGCCATCCGCGGTATGGACATCACCATCGTGACCAGTGCCCGTAACGACGAAGAGGGCCGGGCCCTCCTCCGCGAGATGGGAATGCCGTTCCGCAGCAACTGAGCCCTCTTCGGACCCACCATGGCCAACCACGACCCGATTTCAGACATGCTCACCCGCATTCGCAATGCGAGTGAGAAGAAGCACCAGTCCACCAAAGTTCCGGCTTCGCGCCTCTCCCACAGCATCGCCAAGGTGCTGCAGAAAGAGGGCTTCATCGCTGAGATCAGCGAAGAAGGCGAAGGCGTTCTCAGGCATCTCGTCCTCGAACTCAAGTACAGCGGCAAGCATCGCCAGCCGACGATCCGCTCCGTGCGGCGCGTCAGCAAGCCCGGTCTGCGCATCTACAAGAACACCCGTCAGCTGCCCAAGGTGCTGGGTGGCCTGGGTGTGGCGATCATCTCCACCTCCCGGGGTGTGATGAGCGACCGTGACGCCCGTAAGCAGGGCGTGGGCGGTGAAGTGCTCTGCTACATCTACTGATACGAAGGTCATCCATGTCACGCATAGGTAAAGCGCCGATCCCCATCCCCGACAAGGTGACCGTCACCTTGAGCGGATTGGCCGTGTCGGTCAAAGGTCCCAAGGGTGAGCTCAGCCGCGTCCTCCCCGATGGCGTTGTTGTCAGCCAGGACAATGGCTTTGTCCGCGTTGAGGCCGCCAACGGCAGCCGTCGCTCCCGCGAACGCCATGGGCTTTGCCGCACCCTGGTGGCCAACATGGTCGAAGGGGTGAGCAAAGGTTTTTCCCGCAAGCTCGAGATCATCGGCGTCGGCTACCGGGCCGCAGTCCAAGGCCGCAAGCTGATGGTCAGCGCCGGTTACAGCCACCCGCTTGAGATGGTTCCTCCCGAGGGGATCACCTTCTCCGTTGAGAACAACACCCAGGTGATGGTCTCCGGTTCCAACAAGGAGCTGGTAGGCAATGAAGCCGCCAAGATCCGCGCCATTCGTCCTCCTGAGCCCTACAAGGGCAAGGGCATCAAGTTCGAGGGCGAGCGCATCCTGCGCAAGGCCGGCAAATCTGGCAAGAAATGAGGACGGCCTAAGCCTCCCTACCCCTATCCGTCATGTCCTCCCTTCCACGCAAACAGCAGACCCAGAAGCGTCACCGTCGCCTGCGTCGCCACCTCAACGGCACGGCGGCACGGCCGCGGCTTGCTGTGTTCCGCTCGAACAACCACATCTACGCCCAGGTCATCGACGACGAGGCCCAGAACACCCTCTGTGCCGCCTCGACCCTCGACAAAGACCTGCGCGCCAGCCTCGAAGTGAGCGCCTGTTGCGATGCTTCCATTGCCGTGGGGCAGCTGGTGGCCCAGCGGGCCCTGGCCAAGGGCATCCAGCAGGTCGTCTTCGACCGCGGTGGCAAGCTGTACCACGGCCGGGTCAAGGCCCTTGCCGATGCCGCCCGAGAAGCGGGCCTCCTGTTCTGAACCGGATCCAACCATGAGCGAAATCAACCAACAGGTCCAGTCCAGCGAGATTCCAGGAGCCGCCGCTGTCCCAGCAGCGGCCGAAGGCCAGCAGGAGCGCCGCGGTGGCGGCGGCGGCAGGGGTGGCGATGCCAGGTCGGGTGACCGACGCGGTGGTGGACGTCGGGGCGACAACCGGCGTGGTCAGGAGCGCGACTCCGAATGGCAGGAGCGGGTGGTCCAGATCCGCCGCGTCTCCAAAACCGTCAAAGGCGGTAAGAAGATGAGCTTCCGGGCGATCGTCGTCGTCGGCAACGAGCGCGGCCAGGTCGGTGTCGGTGTCGGCAAGGCCGGTGATGTGATCGGTGCCGTCCGCAAGGGCGTGGCCGATGGCAAAAAGCATCTGGTCAAGGTGCCCCTGACCCGCACCAGTTCGATCCCCACCGACAGCCGCGGCGAAGACGGTGCCGCCAGCGTGATGATGCGGCCGGCCGCACCGGGCACCGGCGTGATCGCGGGTGGTTCGATTCGCACGGTCCTTGAGCTCGCCGGCATCAAGAACGTCCTGGCCAAGCGCCTGGGCAGCAAAACACCCCTCAACAACGCCCGCGCCGCCATCCACGCCCTGCAGGTGTTGCGCACCCACAAGGAGACCGCCAAAGAGCGGGGCATCTCCCTCGAGCAGATCTACTCCTGAGCCCCCTGATGACACTTTCACTCCAAACCCTCAAACCCCAGGTCGGCTCCCGCCGCCGCAAGCTGCGCAAGGGGCGCGGCATCGCCGCCGGTCAGGGCGCCAGCTGCGGTTTCGGCATGCGCGGGCAGAAATCCCGCTCCGGCCGTCCGACCCGGCCCGGCTTTGAGGGTGGCCAGATGCCCCTCTATCGGCGTCTGCCCAAGCTCAAGCACTTCACCCTGGTGAATCCGAAAGCCTTCACCGTGCTGAATGTCGGCAAACTCGCCGGCCTGGCTGCTGGCAGCACGGTCAACCTCGATTCGCTGGAGGCCGCTGGGCTGGTGACCAGCCCGAAGCATCCCCTCAAGGTGCTCGGGGATGGTGATCTGGGCGTCAGCCTCACTGTCCAGGCCGCTGGTTTCACCAGCAGTGCCCGTGAGAAGATCGAAGCGGCTGGTGGCAGTTGTGAACTGATTGCCTGATCAACCCTGATCGACAAGGAGGCGGCAACCGCCGCCATCCCCTTGAACCGCTTGAATGAACTGCTGGAACCGGAGTCGGTCTCCGCAACCTGAGCCGTCTGCCACCGATCACCGGCTGCGCAGGCGGCTTTGACTATCTCGCCCCCGTTCTTCGCTCGCTCACACCATGCTCGTCAGCCGGGGGCGTAACCCCAGTGCCGGTGAAATCCTCACCCAACTGGTCCAATCGAAGGGGCTGCGCGACCGCGTCTTGACCACCCTCGGCCTGCTGCTTCTGGTGCGGCTCGGGATCTACATCCCTGTGCCAGGCATCGATCGGGTGGCCTTTCAGGAATTCATCCAGCAGGGCGGCCAGCTGATCGGCTTCCTTGACATCTTCACCGGCGGCGGCATCTCCACCCTCGGCGTGTTCGCGCTGGGGATTCTGCCGTTCATCAACGCTTCGATCATCCTGCAGCTGCTCACAGCGGCCATTCCCCAGCTCGAAGATCTCCAGAAGAACGAAGGGGAGGCCGGACGGCGCAAGATCGCCCAGATCACCCGCTATGTGGCCCTGGGTTGGGGCGTGCTGCAAAGCACCGTCTTTGCCCTGATCCTGCGGCAGTACGCCCTGCCGGGTGTACCCGAGCCTGTCTTCGTGATTCAGACCGCCCTGGCCTTAGTCACCGGTTCGATGGTGGTGATGTGGATCAGTGAGGTGATCACCGAGCGCGGCATCGGCCAGGGTGCCTCCCTGGTGATCTTCGTGAACATCGTGGCCACCCTGCCCAGGGCGCTCGGCTCCACCGTCGAGCTCGCCCAGAGCGGTGACCGGGCCACCGTGGGCGGAATCATCATCCTGGTGGTGATTTTTCTCGTCACGATCGTCGGCATCATCTTCGTCCAGGAGGGCAGCCGCCGCATCCCGATCGTGAGTGCCAAGCGCCAGGTGGGCCAGGTCAGCCTGCTCGCGGCCCGCCAGAGCTATCTGCCGTTGAAACTCAACGCCGGCGGGGTAATGCCGATCATTTTCGCTTCAGCGGTGGTGTTCCTGCCACTCACGGTCGCCAACCTGACGCAATCGCCCTGGTTGATCCGTCTGGCCGGCTATCTCAACCCGAACAGCAGCACGCCTTGGCTCTATGCGCTGGTGTTTTTCGGCTTGATCATCGGCTTCTCACTCTTTTACGCCTCGCTCACTGTCAACCCTGTCGACATCGCTACCAATTTGAAGCGCACCGGTGTGGCGATCCCGGGGGTCCGGCCCGGCTCCGCCACGGCCACCTACCTGAGCGGTGTTCAGAACCGTCTCACCCTGCTCGGCGGTTTCTTCCTTGGTGCCGTGGCCATCATTCCCTCAGCCGTCGAGGGTGCCACCCAGGTGCGCACCTTTCAAGGCTTGGGGGCCACATCCCTGCTGATCCTGGTGGGCGTCGCCATCGACACGGCCAAGCAGGTGCAAACCTATGTGATCTCTCAACGTTACGAAGGGATGGTGCGTCAATGACCAACCGTATTTTGTTCCTTGGTCCGCCTGGGGCCGGCAAGGGCACCCAGGCCGAGAGGCTGGCAGCCGATCGCGAGCTGCTTCACCTCTCCACCGGCGAGTTGCTGCGGGCCGAAGTCAAGGCCGGCAGCACGCTTGGCCAGGAAGCCGAGGCGGTGATGGCCCGGGGCGAGCTGGTCAGCGATGCCCTGGTGCTGGCGATCGTTCGCCACCGACTGGAGGCCCACACCGGAGGGTGGCTGCTGGATGGCTTTCCCCGCAACGTCGCCCAGGCCGAAGCCCTCACTCTGTTGCTCGAAGAACTCCAGCAACCGATCGAATCGGTTCTGCTGCTGGAGCTCGATGATGACGAGCTGATCAAACGACTGCTCAGCCGCGGCCGCGACGACGACAACGAGGCGGTGATCCGCAATCGCCTCGTTGTCTACCAGGAGCAAACGGAGCCCCTGATCGCTTTCTACCGCTCACGCAACCTGCTGGTGCCGGTCGATGCCACCGGTTCGATCGACGCCATCGCCCAGCGGGTGGCTGCTGTTGTCGGTTAGCCCCTGTGATAGCTTAGCTGTTTGAAAAATTGGAGAGCCGACGCCCATGAAGGTGCGTGCCTCAGTCAAGAAAATGTGTGACAAGTGCCGGGTGATTCGTCGCCACGGCCGGGTGATGGTGATCTGCTCCAATCCCAAGCACAAGCAACGCCAGGGCTGAGCCGAACGGCTCTTCTCCTAACTTTGCCGTCCCCGCTTCGGGGGCGCAACCGCCCAGACCCCAAGGGGCCGGGCGACCCAACCTTCCCAACTGATTGTTTTCATTCGTGGCTCGGATTGCCGGTGTTGATATCCCTCGTGACAAGAGGGTCGAGATTTCACTCACTTACGTGTACGGCGTGGGGTTGACCAGGTCCCACAAGATCCTGGCCAAGGCTGGTGTCAGCCCCGATATCCGCGTCAAGGATCTCGAAGACGGCGACATTCAGAAGCTGCGTGCCGCCGCCGAATCCTTCACCCTCGAGGGCGATCTGCGCCGGCAGGAGGGCATGGCCCTCAAGCGTCTGCAAGACATCGGCTGTGTGCGCGGTCGTCGCCATCGCATGGGCTTGCCTGTTCGCGGCCAGCGCACCCGCACCAACGCCCGCACCCGCCGGGGTGCTCGCAAAACCGTGGCCGGCAAGAAGAAATAAGCCGTCCCCCTGATGCCAGCTGCGGCGCTCAGGTTCTCCATTCCCCTACCCCAGGCCACGATCCATGGCAAAGCCAGCCAAGAAAACCGGCGCCAAAAAAACCAAGCGCAACGTCCCCAATGGCGTTGCTCACATCCAGAGCACCTTCAACAACACCATCGTGTCGATCACCGACTCGGCAGGTGAAGTGATCTCCTGGTCGTCGGCTGGTGCCAGCGGTTTCAAGGGCGCTCGCAAAGGCACCCCTTTCGCTGCGCAGACGGCCGCAGAAGCCGCTGGACGCCGCGCCCTCGATCAGGGCATGCGCCAGATCGAAGTGCTGGTCAGGGGCCCAGGCTCAGGCCGGGAAACCGCGATCCGTGCCCTGCAGGTGGCCGGTCTGGAGATCACCCTGATCCGCGATGTCACCCCCCTGCCGCACAACGGCTGCCGCCGTTCCAAGCGGCGCCGGGTCTGAGTCGTCGTTTCCATTAAGCCCTCGGCTTCACCAAGCCCTCGGGCGTTCCATTCCCCCCTCCTTCCGGCCGTGCATCAGTATCAGATCGATCGCGTCGAGCATGAGATTGCCGACGACCGCTCCCAGACCGGGGTGTTCGTGATCGGGCCCCTCGACCGTGGTCAAGCTGTCACCCTGGGTAACGCCTTGCGGCGTGTCCTGATGGGTGGCATGGAAGGTAGTGCCATCACCGCCGTGCGCATCGCCGGTGTGAACCACGAATACGCCACCATCCCTGGGGTGCGTGAAGACGTCCTCGACATCCTGCTGAACTGCAAGGAAGTGGTTGTCAGCAGCCGCACCCGCGAAGTGGAGATCGGCCGGCTGGTGGTTACCGGCCCCGCCACGGTCACTGCCGCCGATCTCCAATTCTCCTCGCAGGTACAGGTCATCGACCTGGATCGCCCGATCGCCACAGTGGCCGATGGCCACAGCCTGGAGCTGGAGGTTCACGTCGAGCGAGGTGTGGGCTATCGCCCGGTGGATCGTCATCAGGAAGACACCAGTTCGATCGATCTGCTCCAGATCGATGCCGTGTTCATGCCGGTGCGGCGGGTCAACTACACGATCGATGAAACGGCCGTGGGCGAAGGCGGCTCGGCCCGTGAGCGCCTTCGCCTCGACATCCACACCAGCGGCGCCATCACCCCAGACGACGCCATGGCCCAGGCAGCCAATCAACTGATCGCCCTGTTCCAGCCCCTGGCCAGCCTCACCATGGTTGAGGAGCCTGGCCTGGAGCCAGAACCCTCCGCCGAAAGCCAGATCCCCCTGGAGGAGCTGAACCTTTCGGTTCGCGCCTACAACTGCCTCAAGCGCGCCCAGGTCAATTCGGTCTCCGATCTGATGGGCTTCAGCTATGAGGATCTCCTCGAGATCAAGAACTTCGGCTCCAAGTCGGCCGACGAAGTGATCGAAGCCCTCGAGCGCATCGGCATTTCCCTGCCCCAGAGCCGCACCACAGCCTGAACGGCCGCCCCCCTCAGCTCGCCCCCTTTCTTCTCACCGCCCCGGAACCATGCGACACCAGTGCCGAGTCCCCCTGCTGGGCCTCCCCGCCGACCAACGCAAAGCCCTGCTCCGCGGCTTGACCACCCAGTTGATCCGGGAAGGTCGCGTGACCACCACCAAAGCGCGCGCCAAGGCGCTGCGCAATGAGGCCGAGCGCATGATCACCCTGGCCAAGGAAGGCAGCCTGGCCGCCCGCCGCCGGGCCATGGGCTACATCTTCGACAAGCAGCTGGTCCACTCCCTGTTTGACAAGGCGCAGGAGCGTTACGGAGAGCGCCAGGGTGGCTACACCCGGATCATCCGCACGGTGCCCCGTCGCGGCGACAATGCCGAGATGGCCATCATCGAACTGGTCTGAGCGCCCTGCGCAGGATTGCCCTCTGCCTCCAATACGAGGGTTCAGCATTCTGCGGTTGGCAGCGCCAAACCGCCCAGTCCAGTGTCCAGGCCACCCTTGAGCTGGCCCTAGCCCGGCTCGATCCCTTGCGGCCCATGGCCTGCGTGGCCGCCGGTCGCACCGATAGCGGCGTGCATGCGGCCGGCCAGGTGGTTCATTTCGACGCCAGCGGCCCGATCCCCGCCCCGCGCTGGCCGAAGGCACTCAATGGTCCGCTGCCGCCCACGGTTCGGGTCCGCGCCGCCGCCGAGGTTCCCTCCAGTTGGCATGCTTGTTACTCGGCCACCTACCGGCGCTACCGCTACACCCTTTATAACGGCCGCACGCCCAATCTTTTCTTGGCGCCCTACAGCTGGCACCGCTACCGCTTCCGCCTCAACGAGCGGGCGATGGCCGAAGCGCTGGAGGGTCTGCTGGGCCACCACGACTTCTCCACGTTTCGCAAAGCCGGCAGCCGGCGGCTGCATTCCCGCACCACGGTCCAGGAGGTGGCTCTGGAGCGGCGCGGTGATCTGATCGTCTGCGAGATCCAGGCCAGCGGCTTCCTCTACGGCATGGTGCGCCTGCTCATGGGCCAACTCGTCCTGGTCGGCGAAGGCCGGCTGTCGCTAGCCCAGTTCGAGCGGCGCTGGCGCCAGCAGGCTCGGGAGGAGGTCAAGGAAGCGGCCCCGCCCCAGGGCCTCTGCCTGCTGCGCGTGGGGTACCCCGAGGAGCTGTTTGCGCCAGCTCTCTGGTTCGATGGCCAGCCGCACTTCGTCCTCCAGGGCAACGATCCACCACCTCTTCCTCCAGGGTTTGGCGATGGGGGGCAGGCCAAGGTTTAAGCTCAAGAGCTGTGAATGCGCAGACCAGAGCCCGTTCAGCGGATTCCCTGCCGTTCCTTCCCTGTCCAGCCCCTCCGCCGAGATGGGGCGTTATGTGATCCGGCCTGCCGGTGCGATGAACAAGACCTCCGTTCCCTCCCTGGATTCCCTCGAACGCCAGTGGTTCCTGGTAGACGCCGAGAATCAGACCCTTGGCCGCCTGGCCACTGAAGTGGCCAGCGTGCTGCGGGGCAAGAACAAACCCGCCTTCACGCCCCACCTCGACACTGGTGATTTCGTGATCATTGTCAACGCCGACAAGATCCGCATCAGTGGCAACAAGGCCGATCAGAAGATCTACCGCCGCCACTCCGGCAGGCCAGGCGGCATGAAGACGGAAACCTTTGCCGCCCTTCAGGCCCGGCTGCCCGAGCGGATCGTCGAGAAGGCGATCAAGGGCATGCTGCCCCACAACGCCCTGGGCCGGCAGTTGTTCCGCAAACTCAAGGTCTACAAGGGAACTGACCATCCCCACACGGCCCAACAGCCCCAGATCATGACCCTCGATCCTTCCGCCTCCGCCCAATGAGCACCCCTTCCAACCGCGTCGTGTACTGGGGCACCGGCCGCCGCAAAACTGCTGTGGCACGGGTGCGGGTGGTTCCCGGCACCGGTTCGATCACCATCAACGGCCGCCCCGGTGACAACTACCTCAACTACAACCCCAGCTACCTGGCAGCGGTGAAGGCCCCCCTCGACACCCTCGGCCTTGCCAGCGCCTACGACCTGCTGGTGAACGTCAAGGGCGGCGGCCTCACCGGCCAAGCCGATGCGATTAAGCAAGGTGCGGCCCGTGCGCTCTGCGATCTCTCGCCTGACAACCGCAAGCCGCTCAAGACCGAAGGCCACCTCAGCCGGGATCCCCGCGCCAAAGAGCGCCGCAAGTACGGCCTGAAGAAAGCCCGTAAGGCTCCCCAGTTCTCCAAGCGCTGATTCTCCTCCCATGCCCAAGGCCAACATTCATCCCACCTGGTATCCCGACGCCAAGGTGATCTGCAACGGAGAAGTGGTGATGACCACAGGCTCCACCCAGAGCGAGCTCCATGTCGACGTCTGGAGTGGCAACCACCCCTTCTATACCGGCACCCAGAAGATCCTCGACACCGAAGGGCGCGTTGATCGTTTCATGCGCAAGTACGGCATGGGCAGCATCGACAGTGCCGCCAGCCAGGCTGAGCAGCCCGCTGCCGCCACCGACGACGTCGCGTCCTGATCAGGGTCCCCATGCCCTGCGGCCAAGGGGTCTGCCCCCAGCCGTTGCCGGAAGCCTCTGGGCTTCCGGTTTTTTGTTGTCCGCTGAGCTGGGCCCATGGATGTCTCGTTTTTGAGCGAGCGGCTGGAGGTGGCCTGCCGCACCTTCGCCACCCTGGAGCGACAACTGGCCGATCCGGCCGTGGCTTCCAATCCCACCCAGCTGGAATCACTCGCCCGGGAGCGCTCGCGCCTCGAGCCACTGGTGCTGGGCCATGGCCAACTTCAGCAGTTCCAGAGGCAGCTCGGCGAGACGCGGCAACTGCTAAGGGAGAACCGCGGCGACCCTGAGATGGAAGCGCTGGCAGAGGATGAGCTGCAGGAGCTCAATGCCCAGATCGAAGTTCTGCGCGATCGCCTCATTCTCGCCCTGCTGCCCCGCGACCCGCGCGATCAGCGCAGCGTGATGCTGGAGATCAGGGCAGGAGCCGGCGGTGATGAAGCTTCGCTGTGGGCCGGTGATCTGGCCCGGATGTACGAGCGCCATGCCCAGACCCTGGGCTGGAGCGTGAAACCTTTGAGTGCCTCAGAAGCCGATCTTGGTGGCTATAAGGAACTGATCCTCTCGATCCGTGGCGAAGGGGTCTACAGCCAGCTCAAGTACGAGGCCGGCGTTCATCGGGTGCAGCGGGTCCCGGCCACCGAATCACAGGGACGGGTGCACACCTCCACCGCCACCGTGGCGGTGATGCCGGAAGCCGATCCGGTTGAAGTTCGGCTCGACCCCGGCGACCTGGAGATCAGCACCGCCCGCTCCGGTGGCGCCGGTGGCCAGAACGTCAACAAGGTGGAAACGGCGGTCGACCTGCTGCACAAGCCCACGGGCATCCGGGTGTTCTGCACCCAGGAGCGCTCCCAGCTTCAGAACAAGGAACGGGCGTTGGAGATCCTGCGGGCCAAGCTGCTGGAGCGGGAGCTGGCCGAAGCGGCAGCAGCGGAGAGTTCCGCCCGCCGGGCCCAGGTGGGGCGGGGTGATCGCAGCGAGAAGATTCGCACTTACAACGTCAAAGACAACCGCATCACCGACCACCGTCTGCACCGCAATTTCAGCCTGGAGCCGGTCCTGGCGGGGCAACTCGATGAGCTGATCGGCGCCTGCATCGCCGACGACCAGCGCCAGCAGATGGAGAAGCTGGCCACTGAGGCCAGTGGAAGCGGGTGATCAGAGGGCGGGCCAATTCAGGCCCCGATCACATATTTGGCCCATTCCCCGCGGCCGGAGCGGATGTGGCGGGTGGCTTCAAAATACAAGGTGCTCACCGGCCGGCGGGGCACTTTCGCCAGGGGCATCGCCGCTTCCCGTGGCGTGCGACTGCCCTTGCGCACATTGCAACGCAAACAGGCTGTGGTGACGTTCTCCCAGCTATCGATGCCGCCGCGGCTGCGGGGGATCACATGGTCGATCGAGAGCTGATCCCCCTGGTAGCCGCAGTATTGACAGGAATGGCTGTCGCGCTGAAAGACGTTGCGACGGGTGAGCGGAAGTTGCTTGAAGGGAACCCGCACGAATTGCCGCAGACGGATCACCGTGGGCAGCAGCAAATCACTGCGGATGAAGTGACTTGAATCGTGCTCCAGTCCTTCGGCTTTTCCTTTGAGAACCATCACAGTGGCGCGGCGCCAGCTGGTGATGTTGAGCGGCTCGTAGGAGGCGTTGAGAACGAGGACCTGGCTCACGGTGCTCGACCCATGAAGTGGGTGCCAGTTCCGGCCGATGGCGCCATGCTAACGGTTCAATCACGTCTGATCACGGGTCCGCCCTACGGTCGATTGGGTACCTTCCACTTCGATGGCCGCTGAGCCAGGCTCTGCCTCCCCAACCTGTGGACTGCTCCATCCCCGCCAACGGGCCTGGGTGGAGGTAGACGGGGCCGCCATCGCCCGCAATGCTCGCCGTCTCAAGGCCCTGCTGGCCCAAGGCTGCGAGCTGATGGCGGTTGTCAAGGCCGATGGCTACGGCCACGGTGCCCTGCCGGTGGCCCAGGCGGCCCTCGCCGGGGGGGCCAACAGCCTCGGTGTGGCCACCCTCCAGGAGGGAGTGGAACTGCGCCAGGCGGGGATCGAGGCCCCCTTGCTGGTGATGGGCAACCTCAGTGAACCCGAGGAACTGAGGAGCTGCCTGCACTGGCAGCTGATGCCCACGATCAGCAGCCAACGCCAAGCCCTGCTCTGCCAGAGCCTGGCCAGTGGCAGTGGCCGCCGCATGGCCCTGCATCTCAAGCTCGATACGGGCATGACCCGTCTGGGCATTGACTGGCCAGACGGGGCCCAGCTGTTGGCGGTGCTCAACGGGCTCGATGCCGTGCAGGTGGCCGGGGTGTATTCCCATCTGGCCGATGCCGACAGCCCCGATGATGGCGACGCCAGCCTGACCGCCTTGCAAAAGCTGCGGTTTGGGGCGGCGCTCCAGGCGATGGCCAGCCAGGGGCTGTCCACCGGCCGCCGCCACCTGGCCAACTCGGCAGGAACCCTGCGCAGCCCATCCCTCCACTACGACCTGGTGCGGGTGGGGCTGGCCCTGTATGGCCATTGCCCTGCTCCCCATCTCGGTGGCAGCGTCGCACTGGAGCCGGCGATGGACGTTCGCGCCAGGGTGACCCTGATCCGCGAGGTGCCCACCGGGGTAGGGGTGAGCTACGGGCACCGTTTCCTGACCCAGCGGCCGAGTCGCTTGGCGGTGGTGGAGATTGGTTACGCCGATGGGGTGCCCAGGCGCCTTTCCAACACTCTGACGGTGTTGTTCGGCGAGAAACGGCTGGCCCAGGTCGGTGCCATCACCATGGACCAGCTGATCATCGATGCCACCGACTGCCATGAACTGGTGCAGGGATCGGTGGTGACCCTGCTCGGCAAAGAAGGTGGCCAGGTGATCGGACCGGAGCACTGGGCCGAGGCCTCGGGCACCATCTCCTGGGAAATCCTCTGCGGCTTCAAGCACCGCCTGCCGAGGCTCCAGGCCGAGGCAGGTCGGCGAGAGCGCTGATAAGCTCGGATCGCCCCCTGGAGAGGTGGCTGAGTGGTTGAAAGCGGCTCCCTGCTAAGGAGTTACAGGAGGCAACTTCTGTCGAGGGTTCGAATCCCTCCCTCTCCGTTTCTTTGATGCCCTGGCTCGCGCCGCTGGCGCCAAGACCGGCGTGCTGGGCGTTCTGCCCCCAGCTTCAGTCAGGGCGCCGGCAGGCCTGGGCCAGCCGGCGGGCCAGCTCCGGCAGCAGGGTGTGGTCGGTAGCGCGGGCAGCACCCTCGCTGAACACCACCAGGATGAAGGGATGGTGGCCATCAATCTCCACATAGGCGGCGTCGTGGCGCGCCTGGCTCATCCAGCCGGCCTTGCTCCAAAGCCTCGCCCCCTCCGGCAGGCCTTCACCGAGGAAGCCATCCACCTGGTTCTCCGGATCGGCCCGTCGTTCACCTGGATCCAGCGATCGCCTGAGCAGGTGACGCATCCTGCTGCAGGCCGGGGGTGAGACAAAGCTGCCGGCCACAATCGCGTGCAGGAGGCGCGCGGTGGCCTCAACACTGAGCCGGTTGCGGTTCTCCATCGCCGGTCCATAGAACTGGCGTTCCCGTCCATAGGGGCCATCACCCCAGGTTTTCTGACAGAGATTGCAACCCGTCAACTCGGGCCAATCCAGGCCGCCGAACCAGCGATTGAGCAGCTGACGCTGGGCGATCCAGGCCTGCAGCTTGGCCTCAGGCAGAGCCGGGCCACTGCTGGTGCCGCTCAGCACGTCCACCAGCAGGGATGTGGCGTCATTGCTGGAATCCCTGATCATGTCGGCCATGGCCCGCCTCAGTTCGCTGCCGTCCTCGATCAAGCGAGCCTGCAACCAGGCCTCCACCCCGGCCAGAACAAACAGTTTCACCACACTGGCTGGATAAACGGCCTGGTCTCCCCGCCAGCAGGCGCCAGAGACGGGCTCGGTCCAAAAGGCCTGTGGATCGCTCAGGCTGTCCGCCCTGCCGATCAAGGAACGGTCGTAACGCAGCCAGCACACCGAGAGCTGGGCCGCGAGTCCGGGGCGGCCCTGTTGCTCCAGTTCGCGGATCCGCTCGTGCAGGATGTCGCCCATCGCCCCCTCAAGGCGGTAAAACGCCATCAGCCAAGGCCGCAATAATGCTGAGATTAGGCACCTCGATCCCCAGCTCTGGGCCCCGGGCTGCGCTGCCAGCGGGCACGCCGGCGGCAGAAGAGCTGCTGATCGCAGGCAGTTGCTGGCGCTTGGGGCGGCCACTTGATGGCTACAGCCGGATGCGGGGTTCGGGCTTGGCCACCCAGGTCGCAGCCGGGCGCTGCCTGGACGTGCTTGAGCCCTGCTCGGCCAGGGGCGGGCGATTAAAGGTGCGCTTGCTCGAAGACGGCTATCCCTGCTGGCTAGAGCAGGCCGACCTGCTGGGCGCAGCCCTGGCCGCAGAGCCACCCCGGCGCCGCCTGCTCGATCCAGGCCGGATCGAGGCGGCGCTCCCGGCTGTGCTGCACTACGCCAGCCAGGCGGCTGACAAACCCAACCACTACCTCTGGGGTGGCACCACGGGCCCGAATTACGACTGCTCCGGCCTGGTCCAGAGCGCCTTTGCCAGTGCCGGAATCTGGATCCCCCGGGATGCCTATCAACAGGAACGCTTCTGCCAGGCGGTGGCGATCCGCCCCGGCCTGTTCAGCCTGGTGCGGCCTGGGGATCTGATCTTCTTCGGCCGACCACAACGCTGCACCCATGTGGGGCTGTATCTGGGCAAAGGCCGCTATCTGCACAGCTCAGGAGCCGAGCATGGCCACAACGGGCTGGCGGTGGATCAGCTTGCCGCCCACAGTCGCGATCCGGTGGGCAGCCACTACCGCAGCGAACTGCGCGGAGCCGGCCGAGTGGTGCGCTGCCATGACGGCACAACCCTTCCCTGAGCAGGCGGCTGGAGGCAGCGGCTCCCGTAGGTTGCAGGCCCCCATACCTGCCAAACGCCATGGGCGAACCGAGCCAACTCGAGCTCTCGGTGGTCATCCCCCTGTACAACGAGCAGGACAGTGTGGCGTTGCTACTGGATCAGCTTCTGGCCGTTCTGCGGCCGATGGGGCGAAGCTTTGAGCTGGTGCTGGTGGATGACGGCTCCAGCGACGGAACCGCCGCCGCCCTAGCAGGGCAGGCCAGCCGGATTCCGGAACTGGTGGCGGTGGTGCTGCGCCGCAACTACGGCCAGACAGCGGCGATGGCGGCAGGGTTCGATGCCAGCGCTGGGGAGGTGCTGATCACCTTGGATGGCGATCTGCAGAACGACCCTGCCGACATCCCCCTGCTGCTGGAGCGCTTGGATCAGGGCTACGACTTAGTCAGCGGCTGGCGCCACCAGCGCCAGGATGCGGCGCTGCAGCGGCTGCTCCCTTCCAAGATCGCCAATCGCCTGATCGCCCGGGTCACGGGCGTACGGCTCCACGATTACGGCTGTTCGCTCAAGGCCTACCGCCGCGAAGTGGTGGCCGATCTCAACCTCTATGGCGAACTGCACCGTTTCCTGCCGGCCCTGGCCTTCATCGAGGGAGCTCGGATCAGCGAGGTGAAGGTGAACCACCACGCCCGCCGCTTCGGCAGCAGCAAGTACGGCATCGATCGCACCTTCCGGGTGCTGATGGACCTGCTGACGGTCTGGTTCATGAAGCGATTCCTGACCCGACCCATGCATGTCTTTGGTTTCGGCGGTCTGGCCTCCCTGGCTGTTGGGCTGGTGATCAGCCTGGTTTTATTGGGCGAAAAGCTGATCTTCGATGCCGATATCGGCAACCGGCCGTTGCTGTCGGTGGCCGTTCTCGCCATCCTGGCCGGCGTCCAGTTGTTCTGCTTCGGCCTGCTGGCCGAACTGCAGATGCGCACCTATCACGAAAGCCAGGGTCGGCCGATCTACCGGGTGCGGGACACCTTGCGCGGCCGTCTCAGTGGCAGCGGCAGCGGCTGAGCCGCCGGCTTGCCACGGAATCGGACCAGCCCCTCGGCGGCCAGGGCCGCCACCCGTGGATCGGAATCAAGACGGCCCCGCCGCAGAAAGGGCAGCACGGAGCGATCCCCCGATCGCAGGGCCAGGTGGATGGCCGCGAGCCGATCGTCGCCTCTGCCGCGAAAGGCGACAGCGAGTTCGCGCAGGAGCCGTTGCTTCTGCCGCTCACCAGCGCTGAACGACCCAAACTCCAAATCAGTGACCGCTGCCCAGCCAGTGGCCTTGTCCTGGATCTTGGTCTTGGTCTTGGTCTTGGTCTTTGCGACCAGACTGGCCGCCGGCAAAGCACGCCCTGGGCTGGTCCCTCCCCGGGCCGAAGCCCGCTGGCCCAGGCCGGGACGACCGAGCAGCCAGGCGACAAGAAAAATGCCGGTGATCAGGACGCCACTGAAGAACGCCATCAGCTGAAGAGCTCCATGGGGGATTGATTTTTATGTCACCCCTGGCGACCCTGCCAGGTGAGCCCGGAAGTGCTCGATACAGTACCGCCGGTTGCTGTATTGGCCCGAGCCATGACTGGAGAATTCGCCGCCGCCTGGCTGCCGTCCATCCTCGTTCCATTCGTTGGAATCCTTGGCCCGGCCATCGCCATGGCCCTGTTGTTCAACGTGATCGAAGCCCGCGACTGAGCCCAGCGATCCCCTGCGGATTGCCTCCCTGCGCGTGGCCTGCTGCGTTCGTTCCCTTCCCCGTTCTTTTCCATGACCGTGCAACCCGTCGCTGATGCCACCGTCGGCAATCTGGCCACTCCCGTCAACAGCAGCTATTTCTCCAAGGCGTTTCTGAATGCCCTGCCGGCCTACCGGCCTTCCCTGTCGCCGAACCGTCGCGGCCTTGAAGTGGGCATGGCCCATGGCTTTCTGCTCTACGGACCGTTCGCCCTCACCGGTCCCCTGCGTCTGACCGAATACGCCAGCACCTCTGGCCTGCTGGCCACGATCGGGCTGGTCTCGATCCTCACGATCTGCCTGTCGATTTACGGCACGGCGGGCACTGGTCCCAATGTCCAGCCCCCCGACGCCACGATCGACAACCCACCTGCCGACCTGTTCACCAAAGCCGGTTGGGCCGAATTCGCCAGCGGCTTCTGGCTCGGCGGTTGCGGCGGCGCCGCCTTCGCCTGGTTCCTGGCTGGCAGCCTGATGGGCTCGCCACTGATGAAGCTCACCGGCGGCCTGGCCGGCCTCAGCTGAGTCACACCCGCCATCCAAGGGCGGGCCCAGGCTCTGAGCCCCACTCAGGTGGGGCTTTTTCATGCGCTATCGCCACCCCTACCGCAGGCCTCCATCCAGCCCCCTTTGCCGACGCCTTAGAACAGCCCTTGAAACACGGATCAGCCGAGCGGCTGCAACAGCCCCATGTCGGTGTCGGACCCGTTCTTGAAACGCCCCGTGCTCACCCTGGTGGTGAGCCTGTTGGTGGTGATGGTTGGCCTGATCAGCCTTCAGGGACTGCAGGTGGAAAACCTGCCACCGATCGCGCCGATCAGGGTCAATGTGCGAGCGAACTATCCCGGTGGCGGCGCCGCCGTGGTGGAGCAGGGCGTCACCACCCCCCTGGAGCGCCAGTTGAACGGGCTGGAGCGACTCGAAACGATCCGTTCCACCAGCTCGGCCAACAGCAGCTCGATCACCCTGACCTTTGAGGGGGGCAATCCCGAGCTCAATCAGATCAACGCCCAGAACGAAGCCTCCCTGGCCAACCCGCGCCTGCCGCCCCAGGTCGCGCGGCTGGGGGTACAAGTCAGGCGCAGCTCCGACGATCTGCTGATGGTGCTGAGTTTCAGCGCGCCCGAGGGGCTGTTCGAACCCGCTTTCTTGAGCGGCTGGTTGGATGAAAAGCTGCGGGACACGCTGCAACGGGTGCCAGGGGTCGGCAATGTGGCCGTCGTCGGCAGCAGCCCGCTGGCCTTCCGGCTATGGCTGGATCCCAGGGCTCTCGAAACACGTGGGCTGACGATCAGCGATGTGGTGGACGCCCTGCGCGAGCAGAACGTGCTGGCGGCCCTGGGCCAGGTGGGCGATGCCCCCAGCCCAGAAAATCAGGAAACCACCTTCCCGTTGGAGATGGAAGGGCGGCTGCGCAGCGTGCCTGAACTCGAAGAGCTGGTGGTCGCCAAAACCCCCAACGGCGGGGTGGTGTTGCTCAAGGAGGTGGGGCGGGTGAGCCTGGATCTCGAAGACTTCGAGAGCACGGCCATCAATCTGGGCGGCGATCCCACCGTGGCGGTGCTGATCTTCCAGCGGGACGGTAGCAATGCCCTGGATGTCAGCAATGCCGTCAATGCCTCCCTCGCCGAGATCGAGACCAGCTTCCCGCCAGGCATGGAGCTGCAACGGATCGTCGATGTGGCCGATACGGTGCGCGAAAGCATTCAGCTGACCTGGAACAGCTTGCGCGATGCGGTGCTGCTCGTGCTGCTCGTGCTGCTGGTGGCCTTGGGCAACAGTCGACTGGCCTTGGTCAGCGCTGTGGCGGTCCCGGTTGCCCTGATTGGCAGCATCACGGTCTTACGGCTCACAGGCAGCTCGATCAACACGCTCACCTTGTTCGGCATGGTGCTCGCCACCGGACTTGTGGTGGATGACGCCATTGTCGTCAGCGAAGACATTGGTCGGCGGCTGGAAGCCGGCGAATCGCCGATGCGGGCCGCCCGCAATGCCATGCAGGAACTGGGGGGTGCCGTGATCGCCACCTCCTTGGTGCTGGTGGTGGTCTTCCTGCCGGTGCTGGCCATTCCCGGCAGTGTCGGCCGGCTTTACCAACCGATCGCGATCACGATTGGCGCCACGATTCTCTTCTCCACCCTCAACGCCCTCACCTTCACTCCCGTGGCTGCCAGCTGGCTGCTCGGCCATGGCTGGAAGGAACCCGATTGGCTGAGCCGGCTGCTGCAGCGCCCCCAACGCTGGCTGGACCGGCTGCGCCACTGGTACGGCAAGGCCTTGGAACGCAGCTTTCGGCGCCGCCGCCTGGTGCTGCTCGGATTACTCGGCGGGCTGGTGCTGGCGGGCTGGGGCCTTGGCCAGCTGCCAACCGGCTTCATCCCCCAAGAAGACGACAGCCAGGTGCGCGGCGTCGTGGTGCTCCCCGGTGGTGCCTCACTGCGCAGCACCGAGCGGGTGGTGGAGAAGGTCCGGCAGGTGGTGGCCGAAGAAAAGCTGGTGCGGGTCGGCAACTTCTACGCCGGCCGCTCCTTCGGCGACAGCGCCCCAAACAGAGGCATCTTCTTCCTGCGCCTACAACCGCTGGAGCAGCGGGGCAACGCCAAAGAAAACAGCAACGAAGCCATCGCCCAACGGCTGGGGGCGGCCATGCGCGAACAGATCCCCGAGGCCACGGTGCTGCTGAGTGTCCCTCCCCCCGTGCGGGGATTCAGCAGCGAGGGGGGGCTGGAGCTCGAACTGCTCGACATCAGCGGCGGCCGGCTCAATCTCAGCGACTTCGAGGCCGAGGTGCGGAGCTTCATCGCAGCGGCCAACGCCACCGACGCCTTTGAGCGGGTCAGCACACGCTTCAGTGCCGACGCCCCCTTGCTGCGGCTTGAACCGGATCGGCTGCGGATGGCCTCCCTCGACCTCGATCTCGACACCGTCGTCGACACCCTCGGGGCCAGCTTTGGCAGTCGCTATGTGAACGACAGCTTTGAAGGGGACCGGGTGCGGCGGGTCGTGGTCCAGCTTGATGGCGAAGACCGGCGCAATGCCGAAGACGTGCTGGCCTTGAAAGTGCGCAGCCGCGGCGGTGACCTGATTGCGCTGGGGGAAGTGGCGCGGCTGGTTCCAGCCACCGGGCCCACCTCCATCAACCGCAGTCGCCTGTCACGCTCAATCACCGTGCAGGCCCTGCCCAAGGACGGCGTCAGCACAGGCCAGGCCATCGCCATCCTTGAGCAGGTCAAGCAGGAGCAGGGCAGTCCGGTCACCGACCTCGAATGGGTGGGACTGGCCCGAGAGGAGCGTCAGGCGGGCGGCAAGACCCAGCAGCTTTTTGTGCTGGGCCTCGTGACGACGTTCCTGGTGCTGGCCGCCCTCTACGAGAGTTTCCTCGATCCGATCATCATTTTGATCACCGTTCCGCTGGCCTTGCTGGGAGCGTTGCTAGGTCTGGCTGGTCGGGGACTCTTTCTGGACATCTACGCCCAGGTCGGAATGCTGGTCCTGGTGAGTCTGGCGGCAAAGAATGGAATCCTGATCGTTGAATTTGCCAATCAACGTCTGCAGGAAGCGATGGCCCTGCGCGAAGCGATCGAAGAGGCCGCCATCAGCCGCCTGCGGCCGATTGTGCTGACAGCCCTCACCTCACTGGCGGGTTTTCTGCCCCTGGTTTTCGCCACGGGTGCCGGCGCTGCCAGCAGGGTGAGTATCGGCACTGTGGTGTTCTCCGGCCTGCTGGTGGCCACGGCACTCACCCTGTTCGTGGTGCCGGTGGTCTATCTGGAAATGAAATTACTGGAAGGCAGGAAATGGTGGCCCAAGCGCGGCTCTTCCCCAAGCGAATCGGAACAGTAAACAGTCGTCAGATCAGAGCGAATCACCGACTCTGGGACAGGGCGAACAGATCAGCACATCATTGAATATACGTGGGTTTTGCTGCCCAAAGGGAGCAGCGGCTCGTAGGGCCAGCAGGGCTCGCAGGGCCAGGCAGAGAAAACTGTGGCCATACACAAAGAGGCTGAACCCTGGACCTGGCAGCCAGCAAGAAAGACGGGCAACAGACAGTTAGGCAGGCAGGCGGGCAATCCTTTTCCCAATAAAAAACCCCAGCAGTAGCCGGGGGGAATGGTTGAGGTTCGTCCCTCGAGAATTAGGTGGGAGTGAGGCGTTAGCCGAACTTCCCGGATGTAGAGGCGATCAGGAAAGCACCGTACGTGAGGATGTAACCCACAGAGAAGTGCGCCAGACCAACCACACGGGCTTGAACGATCGAGAGTGCAACCGGCTTGTCACGCCAGCCAACCATGTTGGCGAGCGGTGTGCGCTGGTGCGCCCAGACGATGGTCTCGATCAATTCCTGCCAGTAGCCCCTCCAGGAGATCAGGAACATGAATCCTGTCGCCCAGACCAGGTGACCGAAGAGGAACATCCAGGCCCAGACAGCCAGGTTGTTCGTCCCGAACGGGTTGTAACCGTTGATCAGCTGGGAGCTGTTGAGCCAGAGGTAGTCGCGGAACCAGCCCATCAGATAGGTGCTTGATTCGTTGAACTGAGCCACGTTGCCCTGCCAGATGGCGAGGTGCTTCCAGTGCCAGTAGAAGGTGACCCAACCGACGGTATTGAGGGCCCAGAAAACCGACAGGTAGAAGGCGTCCCAGGCTGAGATATCGCAGGTGCCGCCACGGCCGGGGCCGTCGCAGGGGAAGGAGTAGCCGAAGTCCTTCTTGTCAGGCATCAACTTGGAACCCCGGGCGTCGAGTGCACCCTTGACCAGGATCAAGGTGGTGGTGTGCAGTCCAAGGGCGATGGCGTGGTGAACAAGGAAGTCACCAGGGCCGATCTGCAGGAACACATCGTTGGTTCCCGAGTTGATCGCTTCCATCCAGCCAGGCAGCCAGACAGCGCCGTAGTTAGGCCAGGCCGTGGAGGCAATGCTGTCGGCATTCGACAGGAAGACATCCATGCCGTAGAGCAACTTGCCACTGGAGGCTTGAACGAACTGAGCGAAGACCGGCTCCACCAGGATCTGCTTCTCGGGGGTACCGAAGGCCACGACCACATCGTTGTGGACGTAGAGGCCCAGGGTGTGGAAACCGAGGAACAGGGATACCCAGCTCAGGTGGCTGATGATCGCTTCTTTGTGCTCGAGCATCCGAGCCAGAACATTGTTCTTGTTGGCTTCGGGGTCGTAATCACGGATGAAGAAGATCGCACCGTGAGCGAAGGCACCGACCATCAGGAAGATGGCGATGTACTGGTGGTGGGTGTAAAGCGCTGCCTGCGTTGTGTAGTCCTTGGCGATGAACGCATAGGACGGCAACGCATACATGTGCTGAGCCACCAGGCTGGTGATCACCCCGAGCGAAGCAAGGGCAAGTCCGAGCTGGAAGTGCAGGGAGTTGTTGATCGTGTCATAAAGGCCCTTATGACCGGCACCAAGCGCGCCACCGAACGGTGTGCCCTGAGGAGGATTGTGAGCCTCCAGAATCTCCCGGATCGAATGGCCGATCCCGAAGTTGGTGCGATACATGTGGCCAGCGATCACAAACAGGCAGCCGATCGCCAGGTGGTGGTGGGCGATATCGGTGAGCCAGAGCGCCTCGGTCTGGGGCTGGAAGCCACCCAGGAAGGTGAGGATCGCTGTACCAGAACCTTCGGAAGTTCCGAAGACCTGATTGAGAGTGTCGGGATTTTCGGCATAGACCCCCCAGTTGCCGGTGAAGAACGGAGCCAGACCGGCTGGGTGAGGAAGCACGTTGAGGAAGTTGTCCCAACCGACGTGCTGGCCTCGGGCCTCGGGGATGGCCACGTGGACCAGGTGACCGGTCCAGGCGATGGAGCTGAAACCGAACAGAACAGCCAGGTGGTGGTTCAGCCGGGATTCAGCGTTCTTGAACCAGGCCAGGGAAGGCAGGAACTTGGGCTGAAGGTGGAGCCAACCGGCGAAAAGCGCCCAAGCCGAGAGGATCATCATGAAGATGGATCCCTGATAAAGCTCGGCGTTGGTGGTCATGCCGATCGTGTACCACCAGTGGTACAGACCGGAATAAGCGATGTTCACCGGGGAGGTTGCGCCCGCCTGGGTGAAGGCGGTGATGGCCCCCTGGCCGAAGTGAGGATCCCAGATCGCGTGAGCGATGGGACGGACGTGCAGCGGATCGGCGACCCACTGCTCAAAGTTGCCCTGCCAGGCGATATGGAACAGGTTTCCCGAAACCCAGAGGCCGATGATCGCCAGGTGACCGAAGTGAGTGGAGAAGAGCTTTTGGTAAAGCTTCTCCTCCGTCATCCCGTCATGGCTCTCGAAGTCGTGAGCCGTGGCGATGCCGTACCAAATACGGCGGGTTGTCGGGTCCTGTGCCAGACCCTGGCTAAACGAAGGAAATTTCGTTGCCATGTGGAAAGGTCAGGAGGAGGTCAGCCGACCGCGACGAGTCGGGCCAGGAAGAACGCCCAGGTGGTAGCGATACCGCCCAGGAGATAGTGGGCAACGCCAACGGCGCGACCCTGGATGATGCTCAGCGCCCGTGGCTGAATCGCTGGAGCAACCCTCAGCTTGTTGTGAGCCCAGACGATGGACTCAATCAGCTCCTGCCAGTAGCCGCGGCCGCTGAACAGGAACATGAGGCTGAAGGCCCAGACGAAGTGAGCACCGAGGAACATCAGGCCATAGGCACTCGAGGAGGAGCCATAGCTGTTGATCACCTGAGAGGCCTGGGCCCAGAGGAAATCACGCAGCCAACCATTGATGGTGATGGCGCTTTGAGCGAAGTTGCCGTTGGCGATGTGCTGAACAGTGCCATCCGGATTGACGGTTCCCCAGACATCGCTCTGCATTTTCCAACTGAAGTGGAAAATCACGATCGAGATGGAGTTGTACATCCAGAACAGACCCAGGAACACGTGGTCCCAAGCTGAAACCTGGCAGGTACCGCCACGGCCGGGGCCGTCACAGGGGAAGCGGAAGCCCAGGTTCGCCTTATCGGGGATGAGCCTGGAGCTGCGGCTGTAAAGCACACCCTTCAGCAAGATCAGCACGGTGACGTGGATCGTGAAGGCGTGGATGTGGTGGACCATGAAGTCGGCCGTTCCCAGGGGGATCGGACCGGCGGCCACCTTGCCACCCACAGCAACAACGGCTCCGTTGAACACCTCGCTGACACCGGAGAGCGCGTTAGGCGCTGTGGTGCCGGCAGCGGCGGCATGCAGTCCCTGAATCCACTGAGCGAAAACAGGTTGCAGCTGAATGGCGGAGTCACTGAACATGTCCTGGGGACGGCCCAGAGCACGCATGGTGTCGTTGTGGATGTAGAGGCCGAAGCTGTGGAAGCCCAGGAAGATACACACCCAGTTGAGGTGGCTGATCAGGGCATCGCGAGCCTTGAGAACGCGATCGAGCACGTTGTCCACATGCTTGGCCGGGTCGTAATCGCGGATGAGTGCGATAGCCGCGTGGGCACCAGCCCCAACGATGATGAAGCCACCAATCCACATGTGGTGGGTGAATAGCGACAACTGAGTTGGGTAATCGATCCCGATGTAGGGATAGGGAGGCATCGCATACATGTGATGCGCCACGATAATGGTCAGCGACCCAAGCAGGGCCAGGTTCACGGCCAACTGGGCATGCCAGGAGGTGGTCATGAACTCGAACAGACCATCGTGGCCCTTCGGAGCGGGGAACAGCAGGGGATCACCCTTCTGGCCTTCAAGGATCTCCTTCAGGCTGTGACCAATTCCCCAGTTGGTGCGGTACTGGTGGCCGGCAATGATGAACAGGACCGCGATCGCCAGGTGGTGATGGGCGATGTCTGTCATCCAGAGGCTGCCAGTGACGGGATTCAATCCACCTTTGAAGGTGAGGAAATCGCTGTAGGCAGCCCAGTTCCCGGTGAAGAAGGGCGCAAGCCCTGCTCCAAAGCCTGGGAAGAGCTGGGCAATCAGGTCCTGATTGATGAATTCATGGGGCAGGGGGATGTCCGCCACCGAAGCAATGACCTTGCCATTGAGCGACAGAGGGGCCCCAGCGTCGATGGCATCCATCAACTGGGTGGTGGGCAGGGACACATGCAACAGGTGTCCAGTCCAGGAGAGGGAGCCCAGTCCGAGAAGACCGGCCAGATGGTGGTTGAGCATCGACTCAACGTTCTGGAACCACTCCAGCTTTGGAGCTGCCTTGTGATAGTGGAAGACACCGGCATTGAGCATGAGACCGGCCATCACCAAGGCGCCGATTGCCGTGCAAAGCAACTGGAACTCATTGGTGAAACCCCAGGCTCTCCACACATGGAACAGGCCTGAGGTGATCTGGATGCCGTGGAAACCGGCGCCCACATCGGCGTTGAGAATCTCTTGGCCAAAGATCGGCCAAACCACCTGCGCACTGGGCTTGACGTGCAGGGGATCGGCCAGCCAACCGGTGTAGTTGGAGAAGCGGGCACCGTGATAGAAGGCGCCGCTGAGCCAGATGAAAATGACGGCCAAGTGGCCGAAGTGAGCACTGAAGATCTTGCGGGAAACTTCCTCAAGATCACTCGTGTGGCTGTCGAAATCGTGAGCGTTGGCGTGGAGGTTCCAAACCCAGGTGGTGGTTTTGGGACCTTTGGCGAGGCTGCGATCGAAGTGGCCGGGCTTGCCGAGCACATCGAAATCGACAGGAACAGGGTTCCGATCGACGGAGACCTTCGCCTTTGTCCCACGCTCTGGTGGGCTGATGGTCATCGAGACGTTCCTCGAGGGACGGGATCGAGGTGGGGGTCCACCCCTCGGGCGCAGGCGGGAAGCCTGGCCGGTGGGTCTCATGGCGTTGGCAGAACAGGCCCGCCGCGGCCATGGAAACCAGGGAGACAGAGGACCAGCTAATCGCCAGAACCCCCTGCCACAACTGGAGCTGAAGTCCCAATGAAGGGACCGCTGGCGAGAGTATAAGGGCGTGTTTCGGGCCCCTAGGCGCGGAAGTAACAAAGGTTCAATCCAGCGGCTCTCCTGTCAGCGACAGGGCTCTAGCAAGGGATACTTATCAACGAGCCAAGGAATTCTGCATTGCTTTTGTTATTCAAAAATTTGCTATTCCAACCATCAGTCGCCAGCAGAGCCAGGCCCGCCAGGCAAGGGACCCACGCAAGCGGCGCGCAGACTGGTCCCAGGGACAGGGGCCTTCAAGGGTGATCCGATGATCTCGTTGGGACTTCGATGGCTGGCAGCGACGCTGCTCTCCCTGACCGTGCTCCTCTGCGGAGCCTGGAGTGTGTGGCCATCTGCCGGTCCGGCCGCTCCAACCAACCGGGGGCCCTCCCCCACCAATCCAGCTGGTGCCCTGCAGGAGGTTGCTCCGCCGCTGGCGGTTCAGCAGGTGCAGGCCCTGCTGGCTGAGCGGCAACCGCGGTTGAGGATCCTCTCGCCCGCCAACGACGCGATGCTCCCCGCAGGCCCCTGGGATCTGGAGCTCGAGATCGACGACTGGCCCCTGGTGGGACCAGGCCCCCTCGGGATCGGCCCCCACCTCGTGGTTCAGCTCGACCAACAGGAACCCCTGCGGCTGAGTGATCCGCCCAGCGACGGCCTGGCCCCCGTGCGCTTGCACCTGACGATGGCCCCACTCAGGCCCGGCAGCCACAGGCTCAGTGTCTATGCCGCCAAACCCTGGGGTGAGGCGGTGAAATCAGCTGGTGGTTTCCGCCAGGTCAGATTGCACCGCGCCGCCGTCAATCCTGCCGAACTACCCGTCGCGGGCTCTGCCCAGCTGATCAGCGCCATTCCTTTTGATCAGGTAAGGGAGCAGCCTGTCCCGATCGACTGGTTGCTGGTGGATGCTCCGCTGCAGAGGCTGCGTGATGACGATCGCCACTGGCTGCTGCGGGTCACGGTGAACGGCGACAGTTTCCTGGTCGATCGCCAGACCACCGTCTGGCTAACGGGCTTGCGCCAAGGCGGCAATGCGGTGCAACTGGAGCTTCTCGACAGCCTCGGCGACTCCCTCAACCCTCCTTACAACAGCCTGGTCGAAGAGGTGACCCTCGCTCCGGAAGGCGACAACCGCTGGCTTCAGGGGACACTCTCGGCCGCTGAGCTCGATCAGATCCTTGGCCGGGCGGCAGCCGAGCCGATGGGCCCCAACGCAACCAGCTTGCCGCTGCCAACCGGCGAAAGCCCGGAGCCAACCGTTGCTGACGCGGCAGAACCGGACCCAGCCAATTCCGATTCCGCAGAAGAGCCGCCAGCCCAACCAGACCAACACGTTGAACCCGTAACAGCAGAGAGCGATCCACCCCAGCGGCAGGATCCGGAGACCAGCGCCGAAACCGATGCCGTCGTCCTTTCCAACGAAGCTGTCGTCCCGCCCGACGCGGCTGGCAACGGCCTGGACCGGCCGGATGACAAGTTGAGCTGATGGGCGAACACATCTGCTGGGGTCTGGGTCTGAGTCGCTCCAGTGGGTCGGTTCTGAGTCGGCTGGAGCAGGCCGGCCTGCTGCAGCGAGCAGCTGCGGACGCACCGCTCGCTGAGTTTCTGGCCCAGCATTGGGACAGCGCCGCCGCGTTCGTGGTGGTAGGCGCCTGTGGCGCAATCACCCGACTGATCGCGCCCCTCCTCAAAGGCAAAGCCGAGGACCCCGCCGTCGTGGTGGTGGATCCGGCTGGTCGCTTCGCCATCCCCCTGCTGGGGGGGCATGGGGCCGGTGGCGAATCCCTCAGCCAGCGGGTGGCCGCCCTGCTGGGGGGGCAAGCGGTGCTGAGCGGATCAAGCGGCGCCGCGGGTCGCCTGGCCCTCGATTGCTTCGGCCGGGACTGGGGCTGGCGGCGGGGCGGCGGCGATTGGGATGGGCTGATGAAGGCGGCGGCGCGGGGCCGGGGCCCTGAGCTCCAGCAGGAGGCCGGCCTGACCCTCTGGCAGCAGCTGGACGCGGCGGCCGCCGGGCCCAAAGCGCAACTGGAGTCGGGCCTTTCGCTGCACGTCAGCCACCGCCAGGGCCCAGGCTGCCGCTGGCACCCGCCCTGCCTATGGCTGGGGATCGGCTGTGAGCGAGACACGAGCCTCAGCCTGCTGGTACGGGCTGTCGATCAGGCCCTCAGCGAGCACCAACTGGCGCCGCAAGCGGTGGCCGGGCTGGCCAGCGTCGATCGCAAAGGGGATGAACCGGCCCTTCTGGCCCTGGCGCAGCAGCGAGGCTGGCCGCTGCGCCTGTTTGGGGCCACGAGCCTGGCCCCGGTGGCGGTACCCACCCCATCGCTGGCTGTAGAGAAGGAAATGGGCACCGCCAGCGTCGCCGAGGCCGCAGCCCTGCTCGCCGCAGGACCGGAGGCTTCACTGCTGGTCAACAAACGGATCGAGCGGGCAGCCAGCGCCGCACTGGGCCTGGACGTGGGCCCAGAAGGGGCGCCAGAGCAGGGGGCCGCCACCTTGGCGATCGCCAAGGCCGCCAGCCAATGGGCGCCCGCCCAGGGGCACCTCCACCTCATTGGCAGTGGCCCAGGCAGCCTCGATCTGCTCACTCCCGACGCCCGCCAGGCCCTGGCCCTCAGCACGGTCTGGGTGGGCTACGGGCTCTATCTCGACCTGCTTGAGCCGCTGCGGCGACCCGACCAGTGGCGCTGCGACGGCCAACTCACCCAGGAACGCCAACGCTGTGCCCAGGCCCTGGATCTGGCCAGCCAGGGCCTGACGGTGTCCCTGGTCTCCTCAGGAGACAGCGGCATCTACGGCATGGCCGGGCTGGCCCTGGAACTGTGGCTGCAGCGCGAGGACGGCAGCAGACCGGGCTTCAGCGTGCACCCCGGCCTCTCTGCCCTGCAGCTGGCGGCGGCCCGGGTCGGGGCGCCGCTGATGCACGACTTCTGCACGATCAGCCTCAGCGATCGGCTCACGCCCTGGCCATCGATCGAGAGGCGCCTGCGGGCTGCGGCCTTGGGCGATTTTGTGGTGGCTCTCTACAACCCTCGCTCGCTCGGCCGCGACTGGCAGCTGGCCAGGGCCCTGGAGCTGCTGGCCGAGGGGCGCACCACCGCCATTCCCGTGGTGCTGGCCCGCCAACTGGGCCGCCAGGAGGAGCAGGTCAGCCTGCACCGGCTCGGCGACCTCCCCCACGACCAGGTCGACATGCTCAGCCTGGTGCTGGTGGGCAACAGCACCACCCGGCTGCAGGACGGCCGGATCGTGACCCCGCGCGGCTATCCAGGCGCTGAACTGGGCCAGGCCTGATCAATCGGGATGACAGGATTCGAACCTGCGGCCCCTTCGTCCCGAACGAAGTGCGCTACCAAGCTGCGCCACATCCCGTTGGGAAGAGCTTAGGCGATCAATCAACGCTCCCCCCTACATTTGAACCCCAGCCTTTGGGAGGCCCTGCGTTCTTGCTGAAACCCGAGTGGCTGCGTGTCAAAGCTCCGCAACGGGAGCGCATTGGGGCCGTTGCCGACCTGCTCACCGACCTGGCGCTGAACACCGTCTGTCAGGAGGCCAGTTGCCCGAACATCGGTGAATGCTTCGCCAGCGGCACCGCCACCTTCTTGATCATGGGGCCGGGCTGCACCCGCGCCTGCCCTTACTGCGACATCGACTTCGACAAGAGCGTGCGCACGCTTGATGCGAGCGAACCGCTGCGGCTGGGCGAGGCGGTGGCACGGCTTGGCCTGAGCCATGTGGTGATCACCTCGGTCAATCGCGACGACCTCGACGACGGGGGGGCCAGCCAGTTCGTTGCCTGCATCCAGCAGGTGCGCGCGCGCTCCCCCGGCACCACCATTGAGCTGCTCGTTCCGGATTTCTGCGGCAACTGGGACGCCCTTGCCGCCGTGATGGCGGCCGGGCCGGATGTGCTCAACCACAACATCGAGACGGTGCCCAGGCTTTACCGGCAGGTGCGACCCCAGGGGATCTACGCACGCTCCCTGGAACTGCTGCAACGGGTGCGCGAAGGCTGGCCTCGCGCCTATACAAAATCCGGGTTGATGGTGGGGCTGGGCGAAGGCGACGAGGAGGTGCTGGACGTGCTCGGCGATCTCCACCAGCACCGGGTCGACATCGTCACGATCGGCCAGTACCTCTCACCAGGCCCGAAGCACCTGCCGGTGCAGCGGTTTGTGAGCCCGGAGCAGTTCCAGGCCTTCCGGCTCCATGGCGAAACCGAGCTGAGCTTCCTGCAGGTGGTCAGCTCGCCGCTCACCCGTAGCAGCTACCACGCCGGTGAGGTGCGACGGCTGATGCGGGAGTATCCCCGCTGAACGGCCACTAAACCGCCACCTTCACCCGCTCGCTGAGGCCAAGGGCGGCCAGCTCGCTGGGGGGAACGAGCACCTTGAAGCGTCCACGCCACTGGGGCCAGTTGGCGAGGATTTCGGCGGCCTTGCGGCTGCCTGTGACTTCCAGATGGGTTTCAAGCAACGGCTTGAGCAACGCCTCCTGCTCGGTGGTCTCAAGGGGGTGGATGGCAACGGTCTCGGTGTTGAGGCGACCGGAGAGGGCGTCTTGCTCATCGAGCAGAAAGCCGACACCGCCGGTCATGCCGGCAGCGACGTTGCGACCGGTGCTGCCCAGGATCACCACGATGCCGCCGGTCATGTATTCGCAGCAGTGATCACCACTGCCCTCAACAACGGCATGGGCGCCGCTGTTGCGAACCGCGAAGCGTTCACCGGCGCGGCCGAGGGCAAAAAGAGCGCCGCCGGTGGCGCCATACAAACAGGTGTTGCCGAGGATCACCTGGGCGCCCGGATTGACACAGCCAGCTGGGGGAACCAGGACGATCCGGCCGCCATTCATGGCTTTGCCGACGTAATCGTTGGCATCGCCCTCCAGCCGCACGTTCATCCCCTCCAGCAGCAGGGCACCGAAACTCTGACCGGCGACACCCTCGAAGTGGAGATCGAGGCGGCCACGAAAACCGGTGTTGCCATGGCGCCCGGCGATTTCACCCGCCAAGCGAGCGCAGACGCTGCGGTCGGTGTTGACGATCGCCAGGCTGCGGCTGACCTGGCCATGGGACTCGATGGCGGCAAGAACCTGCGGGTCGCTGAGCAATTGATCTTCAAGGATCGGCCCATTGCCATGGGCTTCTGCCCGGTGCTTCAGCCAGCTGCGGTCGGCCGCCTGGGGGATGGGCTCGAGCAGGCAGGTGAGATCGAGGGAGCCGGTTTTGGTCAGCTCAACCGCCCGGGGCACGAGCAGCTCGTTGCGGCCGATCAGATCTTCAAGCCGGGCGACACCCAACAGGCTGAGCAACTGGCGAACCTCCTCGGCCACATACAGGAAGAAATTGACCACATGCTCCGGCAGGCCGGTGAAGCGCTTGCGCAGGGCTTCTTTTTGCGAGGCCACCCCGACCGGGCAGTTATTGGTGTGGCAGATCCGGGCCATGATGCAACCTTCGGCGATCATCGACACCGAACCGAAGCCATACTCCTCGGCGCCCAGCAGCGCAGCCATCAGCACGTCCCAGCCGGTCTTGAGGCCGCCATCGGTGCGTAGCAGCACGCGATCACGCAGACCATTGACCAGCAGGCTGCGGTGCACTTCGGAGAGCCCCAGCTCCCACGGGCTGCCGGCGTGTTTGATCGAACTGAGCGGCGAGGCGCCGGTGCCGCCATCGTGGCCGGAAATCTGGATCACATCGGCATTGGCCTTGGCCACACCGGCGGCAATGGTGCCGATACCGATCTCGGCGACCAGCTTCACCGACACCTTGGCGGCGGGGTGAACCTGGTGAAGATCGTGGATCAGCTGGGCCAGATCCTCAATGGAATAGATGTCGTGGTGCGGGGGTGGAGAAATCAGGGCCACACCAGGCTTGCTGTTGCGCAGCCCAGCGATGTAGGCGTCCACCTTCGGGCCGGGAAGCTGGCCGCCTTCGCCGGGCTTGGCCCCCTGGGCCACCTTGATCTCAAGCTGCCGCCCACTGCGTAGGTAGGCCGGGGTCACACCGAAGCGGCCGGAGGCGATCTGCTTGATCGCTGAGCAGGCCGTGTCTCCGTTGCGCAGCCCCCGAATCGTCGGCAGCGTGGGCGAGTGCCCACCTGCATCCACATCCTCAAGGGCGCGGAAGCGGGCGGAATCCTCACCGCCTTCGCCACTGTTGCTCTTGCCGCCGATCCGGTTCATGGCGACGGCCAGAACCTCATGGGCTTCGCGCGAAAGGGCGCCAAGGCTCATGCCACCGGTGCAGAAGCGGCTGCAGATGCTCTCAACGCTCTCCACCTGGTCGAGCGGCAAGGGTGTGGGCGCCAGCTTCAGTTCAAGCAGGTCGCGCAGGGCCGTGACCGGCCGGTGCTCGAGCAGGGTGCGGTAGGTGGAGAAGTGGTCGTAGCCAGGGCCTGCAGCTACGGCGGCATGCAGGGCCTTGGCCATCTCCGGGCTGTTGAGATGGAATTCTCCGCCGGTGCGGTATTGGACGAAGCCCATGAACTCCAACTTGCTGCGGTTCAGCTCCGGGTAGGCCTTGGCATGGAAGGCCAGGGTTTCGCTGGCCAGATCGGCCAGGCTCAGGCCGGCGACCCGGCTGGTGGTGCCCTTGAAGGCCAGGCTGATCAGATCGGCGCCGATGCCGATGGCCTCGAAGATCTGGGCGCCGTGATAGCTGGCCAGCAACGAGATGCCGATCTTGGAGAGGATCTTGCGCAAGCCGGCCTCCAGGGCCTGGCGCACGTTGGCCTGGGCGGCGGCGGCATCGAGGCGTGGCAGCTTGCCGCGCTCCATCAGCGACTGGGTCTTGGGATGGTCGAGCCAGTGGCGGGTGGTTTCCCAGGTGAGCCAGGGGCAGACGGCGCTGGCGCCGAAGCCGATCAGGCAGGCCAGGTGGTGGGTGCTCCAGCACTGGCCGGTGTCGGCCACCAGGGAGACCTGCAGACGCAGCCCCAGGCGCAGGAGGTGCTGGTGAACCGCTCCAACCGCAAGTAACGGCGGAATGTAGGTGGTGGTGGCTGTCAGACCGGGTTCAGGACGGCCTTGGGCACAGCGGTCGGCGTTGGAGCGGTCAGAGAGCACCAGGATCTGGCACCCCTCCCTGACGGCGGCTTCCGAGTCGGCGCAGAGCTGTTGCACCGCCGACTCCAGTCCGCCTGGCCCGGTGCCGACGGAGAAGAGGGTCGACAAGCTGACGGTGGAGAGGCCCTGACCAGCAAGGGCGGCCAGTTCACGCTCGTTGAGCAGCGGGCTATCGAGGTGCAGCACCGAGGCGGAGGAGGGTTCGGGCCTGAGGGCTGAGCCGCGGCGGCCCAGATGCATCTCCAGGCTCATCACCAGCTCTTCGCGGAGCGGATCGATCGGCGGATTGGTGACCTGGGCAAAACGCTGCTTGAAGTAGTCGTAGAGGAGGTGGGGCTTGGTGGAGAGCACCGCCAGGGGGATGTCATCGCCCATGCAGTAGGTGGGCTCCTTGCCCTGACCGGCCATGTCCTCGATCACCAGATCGAGATCCTCGGCCGTGAGCCCGAAGGCGGTCTGGTGCTGGAGCAGATCGAGTTCGCCCATCGACTTGGCGTCCTGCCAGGGCTGGGCCTGAAGGCTGCGGCGTTGCTCCTGGAGCCAGGCGCCATAGGGATGGCGGGCCGCCACCTCTTCCTTGACCTGCCAGTTCTTCAGCAAGCGACCGTTTTCCAGGTCGACGGCCAGCATCTGGCCAGGGCCGAGCCGACCCTTTTCAATGATCCGGCTTTCCTCGATGGGCACCACACCGGTTTCCGAACCCATCACCACCAGGCCATCGCGAGTGATGCAGTAGCGGGCAGGCCGCAGTCCGTTGCGATCCAGCGAAGCACCCACACTGCGTCCGTCACTGAACACCAGCAACGCCGGGCCATCCCAGGGTTCCTGGAGGCAGGCGGAGTACTCGTAAAATGCCCGCACCTCTGGGCGGGAATCGAGTTCCGGCTGCTCGCGAAAGGCCTCAGGCACCAGGGTCAGGAGGCAGTCGGTGATTGGCCGGCCGCTGCGCACCATCAGCTCGAGCATGGCGTCGAGATTGGCAGAATCGCTGAAGGCCGCGTTCACAACGGGCTTGAGGTCGGCGGCGGCGGCACCCCAGGCGGCATCGAGGTGGGATTCGGCGGCCTGGGCCCAGTTGAGATTGCCCAGCAGGGTATTGATTTCACCGTTGTGGCCCAGCAACCGCATCGGCTGGGCCAGGGGCCAGCGGGGCAGGGTGTTGGTGCTGAAGCGGCGGTGATACACCGCGAAACTCACGGCAAAGCGCTCGTCTCTCAGGTCGTTGTAGAAGGCCGGCAGCACTTCCGAGCGCACCATCCCCTTGTAAACCAGGGTGCGGCCGCTGAACGAAGCGAAGTAAAGGTCTCGAACTTCAGGCCCCCAGGTTTCCCTGACCAGGTCACCGACCCGCCGGCGGCAGCGAAACAGCAGCGCCTCCAGGGCATCACCGCTGGCGTCGGACTCCACCAGCCATTGCTCGATCACCGGGGCGGTCTGGCGGGCCAAGGGGCCGAGAACACTGGGATCAACCGGCACCGGGCGCCAACCCAGACTGCGCAGGCCAAGGCTTTGGGCGGCCTGTTCACAAAATTGGCGGGCCTGCTGCAGCCGCTCCGGATCGGCCGGCAGGAACAGCATGGCCAGACCCCGCCGGTTGGGCACCGTTGCGCGCGATTCCGGCCAGACCGCTTCGAGAAAACTCCAGGGGATGCCGGAGAGAATGCCGGCGCCATCGCCGGAGTCGCTGTCACCGCCACAGCCACCGCGGTGCTCCATGCAGCTGAGCGCCTCCAGGGCTTGCAGCAGCAGGCCATGGGAGGCAGCACCATCCAACTGGGCCAGAAAACCAACCCCGCAGGCGTCCTTTTCCCCGGCGACAGCCGCCGGTGCCGGGCTGTCGCAATGGGGCCAGAGGGGACGGGAGGAATGCGGCATGGACCGGAACAACCTGCAGAAACAAGCGGCAGCCCTGATTGACGCAGGTGGCCACCCCAGTGAGCGGACAACAACTCTAGGGACAGGTGCCTGGGCTTAGCGTTCACCAGCAACGGAAAAGGCTGATGGCGTGGCCGATCCCGCCAGCGCGCTATGGCCGCTGGCTCTGCTTGACAGTTTTGACTCTGCTTCCGATCGCCACTGGGCCGGGAGCTTCCGCTCAGTCCGGCTGGCGACCGGGACGTCAACCGGCTGAGCCGCCTCCGGCGAGAACGCCGGCAAGACAACAGGCCAGAGAGCAAGAAGGCAGCCGACTGGTGATCAACGGCCTGGCCCAACAGGCCCGTTGGCAATGGCTTCAGAGCGATGGAGCCGCCGCATCGCAGTTGTGGCTGCCCTTGGAGGTGCTCCAGGGCCAGCTCGGCTTCAGCAGCGAAAGCAGGCCAGATGGCGGCCTTGAGCTGGAATGGTTCGGTCAGACCCTCAAGGTGGCCCCGGCTCAACTGCGCAGCCTCGATGATGAAGTCGGTCTGGATGTGGGGCCAACCTTCGCTGCCGCCGGAGTCCGCCTTGAAGCCACGGCCGAGACACTGAAGATTGAAATTCCGCCGGCGGGCTTAGTCGGAATCCGGGTCTCCTCAGCGGGGGGAACCGCCGCTATGGGCGGCCGCCGCGTGGTGCTGGATCTCGATGGCATCGCCCTGGTGCGCCAGGAGAGCGGCCAGCTGCTGCTGGGGCTGCGCAGCACCGCCGCGCAGCGTGCTGAACTCCAGGGGCTTGGTTTCGCGGCGCGCCAGAGCGATCAGGGATTGACCCTCCAACGCCCTGGCGTGGTTCCCAAGGTTCTGACCCTGGGAGGGCCGGCCCGGGTGGTGCTCGATCTCGCCGGGGTCGGGCTGGCTGGCACCCCTGGCGCCGGTGCGGTCGCGACGCCGCCACCCCGGCTGGATCCACGGTTGCAGGCCCTACTGAGCAGCAGCGTCACCGTCGAGCGGCAGGTCCGTGCCGTCGGCAACCGGCGGATGCTGATCAACAGCGTGCGGCTGGATCCACGGCGCAATCCCCTCGAACTACGCCTGCTCACCAGGCCCGACGGCATGCAGGGACTCAGTTCCCTGCCGGCGCTGGCAGCGCGCGATCAGGCCCTGGTGGCGATCAACGGCGGTTTCTTCAACCGGATCAGGCGGATGCCCCTGGGTGCTCTCAAAGAACAGGATCGCTGGCTCTCCGGACCGATCCTGAACCGTGGCGCCGTCGGTTGGCGACCCAGGGAGCTACCCCAGTTCGGCCGGCTGCGGTTGGAGGAATGGCTGACTGACGAGACCGGCAGGCGCTGGCCGCTGACCACAGTGAACAGTGGGTATGTCCAGCGCGGCCTGGCCCGTTACACGGCCGACTGGGGGAGCGGGTATCGGCCCCTGAGCGGCGCCGAGACGGCTGTGTTGATCAGGGGTGGCATCGTTCAAAGGCAGTGGAGCCGCGCGGAACTCGCCCAGGGGGTTGGGCTTGGCGCCGGTGACACATTGGTGGTGGCCAGAGCCGGGGCGGTGGCTCCCTGGCCCGTGGGCAGCCGCCTGAGCTTGAACAGCCGCCCGCTCGATGCGGTGGGGATGAACCCCTTCGTGCTTGGCGGCGGCCCGTTGCTGCTTCAGGACGGCAGGCTGGTGCTCAATGGGACAGCGGAAGGATTCGGCGCCGCGTTTCAACAGCAGGGGGCGCCGCGCACGGTGGTCGGCAGCGACGGGCGTCAGCTCTGGCTGCTCACTGTTCAAGGGGAGGGCAATGCTGGGCCAACCCTGCAGGAAACCGCCGGACTGCTCAGGCAGATGGGGCTGCGGGATGCCCTCAATCTCGATGGCGGCGGCTCCACTGGCTTGATGGTCGGTGGGGCGATGACCGTGTTGGGCCGTGGAGTCTCCGCCTCGATTCACAATGGTCTTGGTCTGGTGCCACGGGATTCCGTCGCAGACTCTTCCCCTACACCCTGAGCGAAGCCGCCATGCCGAAGGGACTGACCGTTCACCTGAGCGCCGCTGCCGCTGCTGAGCTGGGCCGCCAGGCCGCCGTGGCCGGCACACCGGGGCTGATGCATCTGGATCTGGTGGAAGGAGGCTGTGAGCGCTGGGTGCTGAGGATCCGTCCCGGCGACCTGACCGGGATGGCGGTCGCCAGGGCCGACGGCATCACCCTGCACGCCCCTGAGGACCAATTCGCTCTGATGGCGGGCCTCAACCTGGACTACCGAGGGGATCTCAGTGGCGGCGGCTTCCTGATCAGGGCCGCCGACGGGCTGCAGTGCTGCGCCTGCGGGGCCGCCTTCAGTCGTCAGAACCATGACGGTCCGCCGACGGCGTAGGGTGATCAATTGTGAAAACGGTCGGACGTCCGGCTTCTCTCTTCGGCCCTCGATGCCCACGATTCAGCAGCTGATCCGCACCGAGCGGCAGCACCTCACCCGCAAGACCAAATCCCCTGCGCTGCGGGCCTGCCCGGAGCGCCGAGGCGTGTGCACCCGCGTGTACACCTCCACCCCCAAGAAACCGAACTCCGCGCTGCGCAAGGTGGCCCGCGTCCGGCTCACCTCGGGCTTTGAGGTCACGGCCTACATCCCCGGCATCGGCCACAACCTGCAGGAGCACTCCGTGGTGTTGATCCGCGGCGGTCGCGTCAAGGATTTGCCCGGTGTCCGCTACCACATCATCCGTGGCACCCTCGACACCTCCGGTGTCAAGGACCGGCGCCAAAGCCGCTCCAAGTACGGCACCAAGGCACCCAAAGGCTGATCGAGCCCGCCCCGTTTCCTTTTCCTTCCTCGCTTTCCTTCCTTCAGGTTTATGTCCCGCCGCAATGCTGCTGAGAAGCGCCCGGTTCATCCCGATCCCCAGTTCAACAGCCGTCTGGCCTCGATGGTGGTGGCACGGCTCATGAAGCACGGCAAAAAGTCCACCGCCCAGCGCATTCTCTCGGATGCCTTTGGCCTGATCAACGACCGAACCGGCACCGATCCACTTGAGGTGTTCGAGACAGCCGTGCGCAACGCCACTCCCCTGGTGGAAGTGCGGGCAAGGCGGGTCGGTGGCGCCACCTATCAGGTGCCGATGGAAGTGCGGCAGGAGCGCGGAACAGCGATGGCCCTGCGTTGGCTGGTGAATTTTTCACGGGCTCGCAACGGCCGCAGCATGTCCCAGAAACTGGCGGGCGAACTGATGGATGCCGCCAACGAAGCCGGCAACGCGGTCCGCAAACGGGAAGAAACCCACAAGATGGCTGAAGCGAACAAGGCCTTCGCCCACTACCGCTACTGAGCGGGGAGCTACCAGCTGGGTCGCGGGCCCAGCAACTAGCGGTATCACCAGTTACAGTCAACCCGCATTTTTTTCGTCGATTTACCTTCGGAGACCTTCACCCGTGGCCCGCGCCTTCCCCTTAGATCGCGTCAGAAATATCGGCATCGCCGCCCACATTGACGCGGGCAAAACCACCACCACCGAGCGCATTCTTTTTTATTCCGGTGTGGTCCACAAGATGGGCGAGGTCCACGATGGCGCCGCCGTCACCGACTGGATGGCCCAGGAGCGTGAGCGTGGCATCACGATCACGGCGGCTGCTATCTCCACCAGCTGGAAAGACCACCGGATCAACATCATCGACACGCCTGGCCACGTCGACTTCACGATCGAAGTGGAGCGCTCCATGCGGGTGCTCGATGGTGTGGTTGCCGTTTTCTGCGCTGTCGGCGGGGTCCAGCCCCAGTCGGAAACGGTCTGGCGGCAGGCCGATCGCTACAAAGTGCCGCGCCTCGTGTTCGTCAACAAGATGGACCGCACCGGCGCCAATTTTCTCAAGGTCTACGACCAGATCAAGGATCGCCTGAAGGCCAAAGCTGCCCCAATCCAGCTTCCGATCGGCGCTGAAGGCGACCTCAAGGGAATCATCGATCTGGTGCGTCAGAAGGCGATCATCTACACCAATGACCTCGGCACTGACATCGTCGAGGGAGATATCCCCGCCGAGATGCAGGAAGAAGTCGCACTCTGGCGCGGCAATTTGATGGAAACGGTGGCCGAAACCGATGACGAACTGACTGATTACTACCTGGAAAACGGTTATCTCACCGATGAACAATTGGTGAAAGGCATTCGGATCGGTGTGGTCAAGCACGGTTTGGTGCCGATCCTCTGTGGTTCAGCCTTCAAGAACAAAGGTGTTCAGCTGATGCTGGATGCAGTTGTGGATTATCTGCCCGCACCGATCGATATTCCGCCGATCCATGGCCTCTTGCCCGATGGCGAAGAAGCCAGCCGGCCCTGCGACGACAATGCCCCGTTCAGCGCCCTGGCCTTCAAGGTAATGGCTGATCCCTACGGCAAACTCACCTTCGTGAGGATGTACAGCGGAACCCTCAAGAAAGGCAGCTATGTGCTCAACAGTACCAAGGATAAAAAGGAACGCATCTCCCGGCTGATCCTGCTCAAGGCCGACGACCGGGAAGAGGTCGATGAACTGCGTGCCGGTGATCTTGGCGCTGTTCTTGGTCTCAAGAACACCACAACGGGTGACACCCTCTGCGTTGAAACCGATCCAATCATTCTGGAGTCGCTGTTCATTCCCGAACCGGTCATTTCGGTTGCTGTGGAGCCCAAGACCAAGGGGGACATGGAGAAACTCTCCAAGGCTCTGCAATCACTCTCCGAAGAGGACCCCACCTTCCGCGTATCCACTGACCCGGAAACCAACCAGACGGTGATCGCCGGCATGGGCGAGCTTCACCTGGAGATCCTGGTGGATCGCATGCTCAGGGAGTTCAATGTCGAAGCCAACATCGGCGCTCCTCAGGTTTCTTATCGCGAAACCATTCGTGGCAGCGCCAAAGGCGAAGGCAAATTTGCCAGACAGACCGGTGGCAAGGGCCAATACGGCCATGTCGTAATCGAGATGGAGCCTGGTGAGCCGGGTACAGGCTTCGAGTTCGTCAACAAGATCGTTGGCGGTATCGTGCCGAAGGAGTACATCGGACCGGCCGAAAACGGCATGAAGGAAACCTGCCAGTCCGGCGTGATTGCTGGTTTCCCGATGATTGATATCAAGGTCAGTATGGTCGATGGCTCCTACCACGACGTCGACTCCTCCGAAATGGCCTTCAAAATTGCCGGCTCGCTGGCCTTCAAGGACGGCGTCAAGAAGTGCAATCCTGTACTGCTTGAGCCGATGATGAAGGTGGAAGTCGAGATCCCCGAGGATTTCCTTGGATCAGTGATCGGCGACCTCTCCTCCCGGCGCGGTCAGGTCGAAGGCCAGTCCATCGACAATGGACAATCTAAAGTCCAGACCAAGGTGCCCCTGGCCGAGATGTTCGGCTATGCCACTCAGCTCCGATCCATGACCCAGGGTCGGGGTGTTTTCTCGATGGAGTTCAGCCATTACGAGGAAGTTCCTCGCAATGTGGCTGAGGCCATCATCTCCAAGAATCAGGGCAATTCCTGATCTTTACAACCCCAACCAACCCCCCGATTCTTTCCTTCAATGGCCCGCGAGAAGTTTCAGAGGACCAAACCTCACGTCAACATCGGCACCATCGGCCACGTTGACCATGGCAAGACCACCCTTACTGCCGCCATCACCAACGTGCTGGCGTCCATCGGCCAGGCGAAAGCTCAGGCCTATGACGACATTGACGGCGCTCCTGAGGAGAAAGAGCGGGGGATCACCATCAATACCGCCCACGTCGAGTACGAAACCGAGGGCCGTCACTACGCCCACGTGGACTGCCCGGGTCACGCCGACTACGTGAAGAACATGATCACCGGCGCCGCCCAGATGGACGGCGGCATTTTGGTGGTGGCCTCCACCGACGGCCCGATGGCCCAGACCAAGGAGCACATCCTGCTGGCCAAGCAGGTCGGCGTTCCCGCCCTGGTGGTGTTCCTCAACAAGACCGACATGGTCGACGACGAGGAGATCCTTGAGCTCGTCGAACTGGAGATGCGCGAGCTGCTCGACAGCTATGACTTCCCCGGTGATGACATCCCCGTGATCACCGGCTCCGCCCTCAAGGCCCTTGAGCACATTCAAGGAGGCGGCAAAGGTCTGCGCGGTGAGAACGAGTGGGTCGACAAGATCCTCGACCTCATGGATGCCGTGGATGCCTCGATCCCCGAGCCCGAGCGTGAGATCGACAAGCCCTTCCTGATGGCCGTCGAAGACGTCTTCTCGATCACCGGTCGCGGCACCGTGGCCACCGGCCGGATCGAGCGTGGCAAGGTCAAGGTCGGCGAGACCGTCCAGATCGTCGGCATCAAGGACACCCGCGAAACCACCGTCACCGGTGTAGAGATGTTCCGTAAGCAGCTCGAGGAAGGCATGGCAGGTGATAACGCCGGCCTGCTCCTGCGCGGCATTCAGAAGGAGGACATCGAGCGCGGCATGGTGCTGGTGAAGCCCAACTCCATCAAGCCCCACACCAAGTTCGAGGGTGAGGTGTACGTGCTCAAAAAGGAGGAAGGCGGCCGCCACACACCCTTCTTTGCTGGCTACCGCCCGCAGTTCTACATCCGCACCACCGACGTGACCGGGCAGATCACGGCCTTCACCGCCGATGACGGCACCAACGTCGAGATGGTGATGCCGGGTGACCGCATCAAGATGAGCGCCGAGCTGATCTGCCCAGTGGCGATCGAGCAGGGCATGCGCTTCGCCATTCGCGAAGGCGGCCGCACCATCGGTGCCGGTGTTGTCTCCAAGATCGTGGCTTGAGCGCGATTTGATCGGTGTGGGGGTGGCGCCAAATGCTTACCCCCCGCCAAAACCAGCCCTTTACGGGGCCAATGCTCTTGGAGACCGGTTCGCTTCTTGACACCGGCTCTTTCCTTGACACCGGCTTTCTCCTTGACGCCGGCTCGCTCCTTGACAATTGATGGATCCCAGGTTCCATCCGTTCCCTCCCGTTGAGACCCTCGCGTGCCTTCAACGGGCTTTTCTATCCCTCCCATGTCCACCGCCATCGCTCAGCAGAAAATCCGCATTCGCCTCAAGGCGTTTGACCGCCGCATGCTGGATCTTTCCTGCGACAAGATCATCGAAACCGCCGATCACACCGCCGCCACGGCGATTGGACCGATCCCCCTGCCCACCAAGCGCAAGATTTATTGCGTGCTGCGCTCCCCCCACGTGGACAAGGATTCCCGTGAGCACTTCGAGACGCGCACCCACCGCCGCATTATTGATATCTACAGCCCCACCGCCAAGACCATTGACGCTCTGATGAAGCTGGACCTGCCCAGCGGAGTTGACATCGAAGTGAAGCTCTGAAAACAAAGCTCTGAAAACGAAGCTTTGGAAGCAGTGCCTGGTGTCGAGCGGCCTGAGCCAATCGCCCAGGCCAAGCCATTAACCTTTCGGCCCAGACCAACGGCCGATGGATTGTGGATCGCCCGCCCTCAAGGCGGGTTTTTACGTTCAGGGCCGTGCCGAGATCCCTAAGATCGGTTTAGAGCCTCACTCTTTTGCAACCACGCAGGACCTTTGTGACCGATTTGGCCGTCCGGGAACTCCCCCTCTTCCCCCTGCCGGATGTGGTGTTGTTCCCGCAGGAGGTACTGCCTCTACACATCTTCGAGCCCCGCTACCGGATGATGCTGAGCACGGTTCTGGAAACCGATCGGCGTTTCGGGGTGGTGCGCTGGGACCCCCAGGAAAAGAAAATGGCCAGCGTTGGCTGCTGCGCCGAGATCCTGCAATGTCAGACGCAGGATGACGATCGCAGCAACATCGTCACCATGGGCCAGCAGCGCTTCCGCGTGCTCGAAGTGGTGCGTGAAGCACCGTTCCGTGTCGGCATGGTGAGCTGGATCGAAGACCAGGCCAGCGACAGCGACAACTCACTCGAGCAGCTCGCTGGCGAAGTGACCCAGGCTCTGCGTGATGTGGTCGATCTGACCGGCAAGCTGATCGGCAAGCCCACCAGCCTGCCCAACGACCTGCCTGATCTGCCCCGGGAACTGTCGTTCTGGATCGGCTCCCACCTGGGTGGCCCCGTGGCTGACCATCAGCAGGCCCTGCTTGAGCTGACCGACACCACCGAGCGTTTACGCCTGGAGTATTCCCTCCTTGACCAGACCCGCCGTCAACTGGCGGCTCGAACCGTTCTCAAGGACACCTTTAAAGGAATGGGTGAGGACGGCCAGGATCCAAGCTGATGGCACTCAATCTCCTGCCTGGGGCCCTGCTTCTTGGTGCGGGTGCAGCTGGCTTGGGGTGGTATGCCACCCAGCTCTGGCAACGGCGAAACCGGCGCTATCAGAGCACCGAGACGGTCGCGGCGGCCTATGACCGCTGGACCGACGACCAATTGCTCGAACGCCTCTGGGGGGACCACGTCCACCTCGGACACTACGGAGAGCAGCCGCGGCGCGCCGATTTCCGCGCCGCCAAAGCAGCTTTCGTGCATGAATTGGTGCGCTGGAGTGGCCTCGATCAACTGCCCAGTGGCGCCCGCGTGCTGGATGTGGGCTGTGGCATCGGCGGCAGTGCCCGGATCCTCAGCCGGGATTACGGCTTTGAAGTGCTGGGAATCAGTATCAGCCAAGCCCAGATCGCCCGGGCAAGCCAGCTCACCCCCGCCGGCCTGCCCTGCCGTTTCGCGGTGATGGATGCCCTGGCCCTCGATCTCGCCGATGGTCAGTTCGATGCGGTCTGGAGTGTGGAGGCCGGACCGCACATGGCCGACAAGCAGCGCTACGCCGATGAGCTGTTGCGCGTGCTCGCGCCGGAAGGCCTGCTGGCCGTGGCCGACTGGAACCGGCGCGATCCAAGCAACGGCGCGCTGACGAGCCGCGAGCGCTGGGTGATGCGTCAGCTGCTCGACCAATGGGCCCACCCCGAGTTCGCCAGCATCCTCTCTTTCAGGCACAACCTGGCCTGCAGCCCCTTCGCCAATGGAGCCAGCGTGACCACAGGCGACTGGACCAAGGCCACCTTGCCCTCCTGGATCGACTCGATCATGGAAGGCATCCGCCGCCCCGGGGCGGTGCTGGGCCTGGGGCCGATGGCCGTGCTGCAGGGACTCCGCGAAACCCCGACCCTGCTGTTGATGGACTGGGCTTTCCGCAACGGCCTGATGCAGTTCGGTGTGTTCCGCTGCCGCAAACCAACGACCTAGCCGCCGTTCTCTTCGACGATGCTGATTGGGTAGGTCCCGAACAGGACCAGATGCTCACAGTGACCGGCCAATTCCGCGACAGCCTGCTCAAGGGAGCCCGAATCGGCTGGTAGCTCCAGGTCAACGAAGAACAGGTATTCGCCCATTTCCCGCTTGGACGGGCGTGACTCGATCCGGCTCATGTTCAACTGCCGATGGGCGAAGCAGCGCAGGGCATCGAGCAGGGCGCCGGGGTTGTTCGCCCGCAGCGAGAAGGCGAGGCTGCAGTGGGTGGCTTTGGCGCGGCCCGCAGGGATGGCAGGCGCACGCTGCAGCAGGAGGAAACGGGTGCAGTTTCCGGCCACGTCATTGATCGGATAGGCCAGTACCTCCAGGCCGTGCTGGCTGGCCGCCTGGAGCGAGGCCACGGCAGCGCGGAAGTGGCTGCCGCCCACCAGGCGCGAAGCCTCCGCCGTGGAGCTGGTGGGCAGCTGCAAGGCATCGGGAAGATGTTCGGCCAGCCATTGGCTGCACTGGGCCAGGGCCTGGGGATGGGAGAGCACCTCACTGATGCGGCCGATCGGACCGCTGCCGAGCAGGGCATGGCGAACCGGCAGAACCAGGGCTCGCCGGATTCCCAATTCCTCATGCTCCCAGAGGGCATCCAGACTGGCCGTGACCCCGCCCTCGACCGAGTTCTCGACGGGCACCACGGCTGCATCACAGTGGCCGTCAGCGAGGGCCCGGATCACGGCCCGGTGCCCGCTCTGGGGGACCAGTTCCACATCGCCCAATCCTTCAAGGTCAGCCAGGGTTCTGGCGGCCTGCTCGCCATAGGTTCCAGCGGGACCAAGAAAGGCAAGACGCATGACAGGGGAGCAACGGAGCGGCGAACGCTGATCGATAGGATCATCTCCCGCCGACTCCCCACCCTGGCGATGCCCCTGGCTTTCGGCGCCCGCCAGCAACTCCGGATTCCGGTATCCAGCCAGAGCGAAAGGCTGGCGCCCTACCTCGAAAACGACGATCGGATCGTGCGCACCCTGTTGGCTGCCGACCAACTACAACGGCTTGGCGACGGGCGCTATCGCTACGCCGTCCAGCAACTGAACGTCTTCCAGCTCCAGGTCCAGCCGATCGTTCAGCTGCAGGCCACGCGACAGCCAGGCCGACTCGAGATTGAGGCCCTCGATTGCCAACTGGAGGGTCTCGAAGTGGTCGACGACTTCGCACTCCAGCTCCACTCCCATTTGGTGGTCAACGAAACCGGCCTGGAGGGGGAAGCCCATCTGGCCGTTACGGTCAGCCGGCCGGCCATTCTGGGCCTGCTGCCACCCCGCGTGCTCGAAGCCACCGGTCGTTCCTTGCTGGCTGGCATCCTGATTGCGATGCGAAAACGGGTCGGCCGGCAGCTGCTCGATGACTTCAGCGCCTGGTGCAGGGAGAACTGAGCACCCGGGAGAGAAAGGACTGGCGATGGAGTGGGGTGGCCCCGAGCTCGCGCAAGGCCGCTCGGTGCATCGCCGTGCCATAGCCGACATGGCGCTCCAGTCCGTAGCCAGGGAAGCGAGAGGCCAGCCGCCGGACCAGCCCATCACGCGCCTGTTTGGCGAGCACACTGGCTGCGGCAATGGCCAGGCAACGGCGATCACCCTGCACCAGGGTGACCTGCCGGCCAGACCAGGGTCGTAGGGGCAGAACGCCATCGACCAGCACCAGGACCGGGCGCCGGGGCAGGCTTTGCAGGGCCCGCAGCATGGCCGCTTCGGTGGCCCAGCGAATGCCGTGGCGGTCAATTTCGCTGGCTGAGGCCTGGCCCAGTCCCCAGGCCTGAGCCAGGGCCGTGATCAACGGAACCAGGCGTTCGCGATGGCGGGCCGAGAGCGCCTTGCTGTCGGTGAGACCTGCCCTGGCCAGAGGCTCCAGGGCCGAAGCCGGCAACACAACCGCCCCGGCGAAGACGGGTCCGAACAAACAACCTCGACCGACCTCATCAACCCCGGCACAGGTCCGTGGGTCATGGCCGCCAAAGAGCGACCCCGAGGCCGAGAAACGCCTCAGACCGTGGCCGAGGAGCGCCGGCGACGCCGCCGCGGTTCACCAGCGTCCTGCTCTTCGGGAGCCGGCTGGGCTGCTGCTTCCGCTGCAGTTTCGGCCGGCGGAATCCCAAGGCTGCCACTGCCGTTGGCCGGCAAAGCCGAGGTTTCAGGAGCCGCTGCAGCGGTTGCCGAGGGGCGTGAACGGGTGATCTTGCGCGTGAGCGGCACCTGCACCACAGGAGCCTCGATCACGGTTGTGACGGTGGCCATCGGCTCATCAGGCTCCAGGGGAAGGGGCGTGATTTCGACCAGCACGTCAGGGGACGGCTCATGCCGAACCAAGGTGGAACTGGCAGCAGTGCCGGTCTGGCCACTGGCGGCGCTGGCACCGTTATCGCCACTGCCGTTGTCGCCAGTCCTGTCATCACGACTGCTGTTATCGGTGCTGTTGTTATCGCCATTGCCGCGTCCACCGCGACGGCGGCGGCGGGAAGCTGTGGACGATTGTTGTTGACGGGCCGCTTCGAGCACGGCCTCCGGATCCTCGCCTGGCCTGACGACGCGCACCATCAGGTGTTCGCCACTGGGTTGGGGATCGAGCAACAGGGTGGGGTTGAGACCAAGCCAGCCGTAGACCAGCTCCTGTTCTTCCTCCATCGGCACGGCCACCAGTTCGGGTTCCTGGCGGCGACTGACCGGTTCACTGACAAAGCCCGCAGCCGCTTCACTGGGCTCGCTGGAACTAGCAGGGACCTGAACCGGTGCACTGACCGGTGCCTCCACGGCTTCGCTGGAGCGGCCGCCGCGGCTGCCACGGCCACCGCGGCGACGGCCACTGGATTCGGTGGCGGCAGGGCTGACAACGTCGGCCCGGGCCGAAGCCGCCGAGCGCACCAGGCCACTCACCGTGGCCAGGGGCTGGAGCGAATCGGTGCCGGGGAGCACCGCCACATGGCCGAGGCCACCACAACTGGGGCAGGCACGACCGAACAACTCATAGATGTTCTGGCCCTGGCGCTTGCGCGTGAGTTCAACCAAGCCGAGCTCGGAGAGCTGGGCAATCTGGGGGCGGGCGGTGTCATCGCGGACCGCCTGGGTGAAATGCTCCAGCAGCATCAACTGGTCGCGCCTCGACTCCATGTCGATGAAGTCGATGATCACGACGCCACCGATGTTGCGCAGCTTGAGCTGACGGGCGATCTCAGCGGCCGCTTCGCAGTTGGTCCAGAGCACGGTTTCCCGGGCATTGGCCGAACGGGTGAACGAACCTGAGTTCACGTCGATCACCGTGAGCGCCTCGGTGGGCTCGATGATCACGTAGCCGCCTGAGGGAAGATCAGCCCGGGGCTTGAGCGAATCGCGAATTGCCGCATTCACCCGGTAATGCTCCAGGATGTCGCTGGATTCGGCGTGGTGCTCAACCTGCAGGCTGGCCTGATCGGCACCGAGGAAGGCATTGACCCGGGCCACGGCCGCTGGGGTATCGACGACGACCCGCAGAACCTCGGGGCTGTAGAGGTCACGCAGGACGCGATGGATGAAGTCTTCGTCACGGTTAAGCAGCACAGGTGGGCTGGCGATTTCGGCCGCTTCCTGAATGCCTTCCCACTGGCGCAGCAGGGTCTCGAGATCATCAATCAGCAGGTCTTCGCTGATCCCCTCGGCTTCGGTACGCACCAGCAGACCTGCGCCGGGAGGCTTGATCAGCACACCGAGAGCACGCAGCCGGTTGCGTTCGTTTTCGCCGTTAATCCGCCGGGAAATGCTCACTCCCTGGCCGTGGGGCTGGAGGACCAGGAAGCGGCCGGGGAGCGTGAGGTTGCCGGTGAGGCGAGGCCCTTTGGTGCCGGTGGGCTCCTTCATCACCTGAACCAGCACCTTCTGGCGAGGCTCAAGCAACTCGGTGATGCCGGCTGCTCCCTTCCTCAGGCGCAGGGGGCCGAGGTCGGTGACATGGATGAAGCCGTTCTTTTCGCTTTCACCGATGTTGACGAAGGCCGCATCGATACCGGGCAGGACGTTTTCGACCCTGCCGAGATAGACATCACCGATCTGGTAACGGCCCTGGGCGACGACAAGTTCATCAACACGTTCGTCGTTGAGCACTGCAGCGATGCGCAGTTGCTCCGCAATGACGATCTGCTGGGGCATGGAGGATAGGGTTTGGCTCGGTGGAGCCCTGCCAAGGGATGGGGATCGACCCCGGAAGAAACCAACTGCTGCGCAGAGCGTGCCGCAATGCCGCTCGACTGCTGCTGAAGCAGAAGGGGGACGGAAGGAAAAGTCTGGTGAGGAAGCACCCCTAGAAGCTCATCGCCCGGATCACGTTGGTGCTGGGGGAACTGGTGAAGAACGACCAGTGCACGCAACCGTGTCGACTAGATGATGGGCCGCATGAGGCGATGCCCGCTGAGAAGCGTTTACAGCTTCAGAAACTGCAAACGGGACTGCCGTCTTCTCGGGAATTTAGCACGATGATCCCAGGCACCACACCGCCTTGAAGCAAGGCCCAGCAGCAGGCCGCAAGGGGGAACAATCCCCCCAGAACGCCTAGGCCCCCATCGCCCAGGTCATGTCACGTAGGAAGATGGCCAGCAGGAATGCATGGGCAGAGCGGTTGTGGTTCAGATCAATTCCAATTACCTGAAGCTCAAGGCGGGCTATCTCTTTCCCGAGATCGCTCGCCGGGTGAAGGATTTCTCGGCCGCCAACCCCGAAGCCTCCCTGATTCGCCTCGGCATTGGCGATGTGACCGAGCCGCTGCCGGCCGCCTGCCGCGAAGCGATGAAGCAGGCCGTCGACGCGATGGGACGTCGGGAGAGCTTCCATGGCTACGGGCCTGAACAGGGCTACCTCTGGTTGCGTGAGGCGATTGCCTCCAACGATTTCCAGGCGCGAGGCTGTGCCATCAGTGCCGAAGAGATTTTCGTCTCTGATGGCTCCAAATGCGACAGCAGCAACATCCTCGACATCCTCGGCGAGGGCATCCGCATCGCCGTGACCGATCCGGTCTATCCGGTGTATGTCGACAGCAATGTGATGGCAGGCCGCACTGGCGAGGCCGACGAGACGGGGCGTTACGCCGGGCTCACCTATCTGCCGATCACCGCCGCCAACGGCTTCTGCGCGCCCCTGCCGGAGGGGCCGGTGGATCTGATCTATCTCTGTTTCCCCAACAATCCCACCGGTGCAGTGGCCAGCCGCGAGCAGCTCCAACGCTGGGTCGACTACGCCCTGGCCAACCAGGCGCTGATCCTGTTCGATGCCGCCTACGAGGCCTTCATCCGTGACCCGGAACTGCCCCATTCGATCTACGAGATCGAGGGAGCCAAGCGATGTGCCATCGAGTTCCGCTCCTTTTCGAAGAACGCCGGCTTCACGGGCACCCGCTGCGCGCTCACGGTGGTGCCACGGGGCTTGATGGGGGTGGGCGCCGATGGGCAGGAGGTGGAGCTGTGGAGCCTCTGGAACCGGCGCCAGAGCACCAAGTTCAATGGGGTGAGCTACATCGTGCAGCGGGGCGCTGAAGCGGTGTATTCCTCTGAGGGCCAGGCCCAGGTGAAGGAACTGGTCAACTTCTATATGGAGAATGCGGCGATCCTCCGCCGTGATCTCAGCCGCGCCGGGCTGCGCGTCTTCGGTGGCGAGCAGGCCCCTTACGTCTGGATTCAGACGCCTGAGGGCGTGGATTCCTGGAGCTTCTTCGACCGGCTGCTGAGCGAGGCCCACGTGGTGGGCACCCCGGGCAGCGGTTTCGGCGCCGCCGGCGAGGGCTACTTCCGGCTCTCGGCCTTCAACAGCCGCGCCAATGTGGCAGAAGCCATGGAACGCATCGCCCAAAGCTCCCTGGCCGTTTCCAATAAAGTGGCGATCTGAGCGTGAATCGACCCCCTGCCGCCGTGGTTCTGTCGTCTGCTGCCGTGCAACTGTCCGTTGAAACAGCTCCCCGCTCCCCCGGCGGAGCGGCGGTGATCGATCAAGAGGTGCAGAGGGTGCGCAAGCCCTCGCCGCTCTATCGGGTGCTGCTGCACAACGATCCGGTCAATTCGATGGAGTACGTGGTGACCAGCCTGCGCGAGGTGGTGCCCTCCCTCAGTGAACAGGACGCGATTGCCGTGATGCTCGAAGCCCACAAGACCGGCGTCGGCCTGGTGATCGTGTGTGATCTCGAACCAGCGGAGTTCTACTCCGAAACGCTCAAGGGCAAGGGGCTCACCAGCACGATCGAGCCCGAGGACTGAAGTGGCACCCGGCGCTCGAGCGCGGATCCCCAGCCGGGGCTCCCCCCACGGGCTGGGCACCCTGCTGTACGTCCCGCTGCTCTATGGCGTCGGCTGGCTGATTTCCCGTCCGCTGGCCCTCTTAGCCCCCGAACTGCGTGCCGATCAGCTCAACTTGGTGGGCTTGATTCTTGCCCTGGTGTTGCTGCTGCTGACCCTGCCATGGCGCCTGAAGCAGGCCTGGGGAGAGTCCAAACCCTGGCAGCGCCTGGGCTTGGTCATGCCGCTGCCGCCGGCCTTGAAGGCCCTGCTGCGCGGGCTGCTCAAGGCCGCTGGCTTGCTGGGATTCCTGGCCATGGTTCTGATCGCCACTGGGGCGGCGCGGGGATCCTGGCGCCTGGATGGCGGCATCGCCCTCAATGGACTGGCGCTGCTGGCCGGCGTGGGCTTCGCCGAAGAACTGCTGTTCCGAGGCTGGCTCTGGGGGGAGCTTGAACTCCAACTCAAGGCCCGCACGGCCCTGCTGCTTCAGGCGGTGATCTTCGCCCTGATCCACCCCTGGTACCGCACGGAGGGGCCTGGAGCCATCGGCCAGCTGGGCGGGTTGATCATGCTCGGGATCGCCCTGGCCTTGCAACGTCGTACTGACGCCGGCGCCCTCTGGGGAGCGATCGGGCTGCATGGGGGGTTAGTCGGCGGCTGGTTCGTGCTGCAGATGGGGCTGATCGAGCTCTCTGCCGGTGCGCCCGCCTGGCTGAGCGGACCGGGTGCCCCCAACCCCAACCCGATCGGAGGGGCCATTGGCTGGCTGGGGCTCGCTGCGCTGATCTGGGTGCGGCGGCCGCACTGGGGCCGCTAACGCACTGCCGTGGCTAGGGCCGCTTTGCCTTCAACAGGAGCTCTGAGGGCTTCTTCGAGGGGAGCGAGGCCATAGTCACGCTCCAGCAGATCCATGACCGTGCGGCCAAAATCCTGGGGATTGGTTTCAAATGCCTCCAGGCAGAGGCGGCCAAAGGTGCTGCCCATCGGTTCAGGGTTCCAGAGCAACTTTCTGGCCGTCCACGGCATCATGCTCATCGGGTTGTAGCCCGGTTGGAGCATGCCCTGCTCAAAGCCATATTGCTCCAGGTGCGTGTGGGGCTGCAGGCCAATGAAGAAGATGGCGGGCTCCACCTTATCGGCTCCGAAGATGCTCTCGAGCTCTCGGTGATAGGCCACGGTCTGCCGGATCGTCTCGGGCCTTTCATCAATCACATTGAACGAATAATTCACCGAGACCTGCTCCCGGAATCCAGCTGCAGCAAGAATCCGGCAGTTTTCCAGAACAACGCGAAGGTTGTAGCCCATGCGCATTTTCCGCACCAGCTCCTGGCTGCCGGAGGTGATGCCGATTTCGAAGTAGCTCATGCCGGTGGCCACCATCAGCTCGGCTAGTTCCTGGTCGAGGTTGTCAGCGCGGATGTAGGCCGCCCAGTGGATGTCAGCCATTCCCGCCGCCGCGATGGCCCGCAGCAACTGCTTGGCATCGTCGATGTAGCGGCGGGCGGGGATGAACTGGGCATCGGTGAACCAGAAGCCGCGCACGCCTCTGTCATAGAGCTGGCGCATCTCAGCCACCACCTCGTCAACAGGATTGACGCGAACCTGCTTGCCTTCCACCACGGTGTAGACGCAGTAGCAGCAGTTGTGGGGACAGCCGCGTTTGGTCTGCACGCCCACGTAGAAATCGCCGCCTTCGAAATACCAAGTCAGCTGGGGCCAGATCGAAGCGATGTAGGAGTAGTCGCAAGCCGTCTTGACCAGGCCTGCAGGTGGTTCGTGGATGAGGCCCAGCCGAGGCGCCTCGCCAACAACGAAACAACGCTCACCGGCCAGCGATTGGCCGCGGATCAATTTCTCCAACAGGACCTCCCCTTCGCCAACGGAGACCACGGTGCCTTTGGGCAAACTCTTGCCCAGCTGTTCGTAGAACACGCTCACCGCTCCGCCACCGAGCACCACCCGTGCCTCGGGGTTGAAACGGCGGGCCTGGCGAAGACCACGGCGCACCAGGCGAAGGTTGCGCCAGAGCTCGCCATAGAAAGCCGCCATCAGCCGCAGGCCACCCAGACCGCCACGTAGGCGGCGCAGTGGATTGGCGGCGTAGAACACCTCAAAGGAGTTCTGCAGCGGGTTGCCGCCGCGCCCATCCACAGGCGCATAGATCTGAATGTCGCGCCAGGAAAACACCAACAAGGTGGGGCGAAACGCCTTGACGGTGGCGAGCAGGGTTCGCTCCACATCCAGGATTGGCAGGGCGGCCAGGTCAAGGATGCGCTGGTCAAGCTGCGGGAAACACTTGTGCAGGTGATCGGCCAGGTAAATCGGCCCGATCGGAAAAATCGGGTTGCAGGGCAGGCGGATCAGCAGCACCCGCCCCTCAGCCGAAAGGGGCGGCTGGGGCTGGGAAGCCTGCCGTGGCAGCCATACGGCCTGGGTCATCGGCCCTTGGAGAAGGGGTTGACGCTAACCAGGACAGCTGGATCCCATGGGGCCGCATCCGGGCCTTCGGTAAACCAGTCCGCAAGATTTCCACACCTAGCGCAAGATTCCGTTACAGTGCCTAAGGCAACGGCAGAGCTTCGGCCTGTTGCGGCAAGGCTTTTCCTCTTCGGAGTTCCTTCACAGACTTCCTTAGAGAAAACGTCCCGCCT
>Ga0222702_1000010_pt1 | contig 122986 bp, 129 predicted proteins | sample AntAcemetage1504_FD_181152 | JGI IMG/M metagenome (GOLD analysis project Ga0222702, IMG submission 181152) | Saline water microbial communities from Ace Lake, Antarctica - #1504 | ecosystem: Environmental > Aquatic > Non-marine Saline and Alkaline > Saline | place: Antarctica: Ace Lake...
CTCGCCATTCTTGATGCCGCCGCAGGCCTCAACGATCTGCAGATTCCACCAGGCAACCGCCTGGAGCCGCTCCGGGGAGACCGCCATGGCCAGCACAGCATCCGCATCAACGACCAGTTCCGGCTCTGCTTTCACTGGACGGAAGCCGGGCCAGAGGATGTCGAAATCGTTGACTATCACTGACGCGATGCTCGTTCACCCCGGCGAGGTGCTGCTGGAGGAGTTCTTGCGGCCATTGGGGATCAGCCAGTACCGGTTGGCGCAGGCGATCGATGTGCCCGAGAGCCGCATCAACGCCATCGTGAAAGGGCGGCGGGCGATCACTGCCGACACCGATCTGCGCCTTTGCCGGTTCTTTGGTCTGAGCGAGGGCTTCTGGCTGCGGATGCAAGGGAGCCATGATCTGAAGCTGGCCAAGCAGGCTCTGGAAAGTGTGCTGCCGGCGATCGAGCCAATCCAGCCAATGGCGTGAGCAGCGCTGTCGGCTCGGCGTCGCTCAGTTCGTCGCCACCCAACAGGCGGTAGTGGTCGTTGGCGTAGCTGGTCACGCCATTGACGGTGAGTAGTCGATCTGGGTCACGTCTTCCCCCAGGATCCGCCGGGCGATGTCCTGGGCTGGGGCTGGGCTGCGGCGGCTGAGCAGCTCCATCAGCATGAGCGGTTGATCGATGTGGCTCATGCGCATCGGCCGCGTCACGTCGTCGCGCAGGCGTTCGTAGGTGGGGGAGGGGACAGGGGGTGGCACTGGTGAGTTGAACAGCAAACCTCTGAACGTGTGGTCTGGATCGTTGTCGTGGTTGCATTTGCATCAGCTCTACAGTGGTGAGATTGCTCCCTCGGAGGCCTCGGCTGATGGCGGCACATTTCTCTCTAGCTAAGATGAGTCTGGAAGAGAAGCTCGAGGCGATGGAACTCCTCTGGGCAGATCTCTCCGCTACGCCCGATCAGGTCGATTCCCCCTCCTGGCATCGCGATGAATTAGAGCGACGCCGTGAGCAGGTACGGCAGGATCCTGACCGTTTTCAGCCCTGGAATGCTGCCATCGCTGAGCTGAGATTTGAGCTCCGTGGACATCAGACTTCTTGACGCCGCCAGGGATGATCTCCGCAATGGCTGGATATTTTATGAGCGCCAACTCGTCGGCCTTGGCGACCGTTTTCTTGACGCCATTGAAGCCGATGTCCGGTTTTTGTCTCTGTACGCTGGCATCCATTCGAAGGTCGACGGCTTCCATCGGCTGCTAATCAGAAGATTCCCATTCGCGCTCTACTACTTGGTGGAGGAGGAAAGAATCGACATCTACGCCATCCTCGACTGTCGCCGCGATCCGCTCTTGATTCGCTCACGGCTACAGACCGATCGGCCCAACCCGTGAGCCCAGGCAGGCCGCCGATCAGGCTGTAGGCGTCGTTCCCGTAGGCGGTGATGCCGTTGCCGGTGAGCACCCGCTGCACGTAGGTGTCGATCTGGGTCACGTCTTCCCCCAGGATCCGCCGGGCGATGTCCTGGGCGGGGGCTGGGCTGCGGCGGCCGAGCAGTTCCATGAGCATCAGCGGCTGGTCGATGGGGCTCATGCGCATCCGCCCCGCCAAGTAGTCGCCCAGGCGTTCGTAGGTGGGGGAGAAGCCCCTACCAGGCGCCATGCCTTTGCATGCCCCCTCCACCAGGCCGGAGGAACTATTGTGTAGACACCTCACCATGAGGTCACACATGGCCACGAATCTCGCTCTCGATCAGGCCCTGCTCGATCACGCCTTCCGTGTGAGCGGTGAGCCCACCAAGAAAGCCGCCGTCACCCGCGCCCTGCAGGAGTTCATCGCGCGCCGGGAACAGCGCCAGGTGGCGGAGCTCTTCGGCAAGCTCGAGTGGGATCCCGGCTACGACTACAAGGCCGAACGTGATCGCCAGCTGTGAGTTTGCTGGTCGACACGTCGGTGTGGTCGCTGGCTTTTCGCCGTGATGGCCAGCAGGGCGTGCCTGAGGTGGGTGCACTCCGGGCCGCGCTCCAGGGTGCCGACCAGGTCTTCACCACCGGATTGGTGCTCCAGGAAGTGCTGCAGGGTTTTGCCGGCCCCAAAAACCGTGACGAGCTCGTGGAGCGCCTCTCCGTGCTCGCCTTTCTTCAGCCCGATAAGCAGGATCACATCGCCGCCGCCGGCATCCGCAATTCCTGCCGCCGCCGGGGTGTCCAGATCGGCACGATTGATGCCCTGCTCATCCAGCTTTGCCAGCGCTACGACCTGACGCTGCTCACAACGGATCAAGACTTTCAGGCGGCTTCTCAGCACGTGGATGTCCGGTTATGGGTGTGAGCAGCACCCGGCCATTGAGTACTTCTTGGAATGATGTGAGCCACCTCCAGGGCGCACTGGTGCGGGATTTGCCAAGCAACAGCCCGCGCCGCAGCTCATCGCGCTCGGCTTCGCTCAGTGGTGATGCCGTTACCGGTGAGTCTTGGCGTCGTGCATGTTCACCTGACGCATGGCCACCACCGCTGGCTTGAGTTCAACCAGTTTAGTCGACTAACCTGATCATTCCGGCATGTGCTTCTCAACGGAGACCCGCGTTGGTCCGTGGAGTAACCAACGTCCCTGCCATTTGTGGCCCAGCTCAGCGGAGAGCTGTTGGCTGATCAGAGCCCACTCCAGAGCGGCATCCGCCCCCACGCCAGAGATAAACGGCTCGAGTTTTCACCTTGCCAAGCGCCTCAGAAAATTCCGAGTGTTTTCTTCTTGCAATAGCCAGCCCCAATGTTCATCCATCCCGATGGACAGGGCTTTCCAGCGGTGGGCGTCACCTCGTAATAGATGAATGAATTGCAATGCTGCTTCAGGTCATTCACATAACCGAGCGGACACTGGTCATATCCCGGGAGTTTGGGAATCCGCTTTTGAGCCTGTGCTGTGCCAGGGGTCAGCAGCGGCAGAACCAGAAGCCCAGTGACCAAAGCGAGAGGTAGTTTCTGCACGGGGAGAGCCATCAAGTCATCAAACATAAGGAAAGTTCTCTGAATAGCGCCGCTTGGCCTGCCAAGGGCCGCTCTAACACCCGGCAGCCTAATCCGATTGAAACGATCTGACCCATTCAGCGGACGGTTGCCCGCGCCGATCTCGTCGCAGCGGTGGGACATTCGCCTGGAATCGAGACGTGAGGGAGGCCCTGCTGCTCGACACGAAGCGTTGGTAACCTTGATTTGAGCAGAAGCGAGAGCCTGTCGATGGCTCCTCTCAGGATCCGCAACCTCGAAGGCAGCACCAAAGCCCGGTTATTCAGCAAATCGATGCGGTGATTGCCGCCACCGTCCTGGCCCACAACGCTCAGCTCGCCACTGGGATTATGCCGACTTTGCCGAGGTCGAACTGAAGCTGATCACCCCCTGGCTCCTGCCATGACCACCCGTTCCCTACCGCCGATCGCTGGCGACGAAGCCGAGATCCTCGCTTTGGTGCAGCCAGCCGGCCCGGTCTTTCTGCCGCGCACCAACTTAAAGCTGGAGCAGATCAGCTCAGGCTTTGCCTGCGCCCTGCACATGCACCAGCCCACGATTCCAGCTGGGGCTGGTGGAGAGCTGATCTCCCAGCTTCAGTACATGCTGGAGCACCCCGGCGAGGGTGATAACCACAACGCCGAACCGTTTGCCCACTGTTACAAGCGTCTCGCTGAGATCATCCCCCAGCTGATTGCAGAGGGCTGCAACCCTCGGATCATGCTGGATTATTCCGGCAATCTGCTCTGGGGTTTTGAGCAGATGGGTCGCCTCGACATTCTCGATGCCCTCAAAAAACTCGCCTGCGATCCAAATCTGCAACCCCATGTGGAATTCCTGGGCAGTTTCTGGAGCCATGCCGTAGCTCCCTCTACGCCGATCCCCGATCTGAAGCTGCAGATCCTGGCCTGGCAACAGCATTTCGCCGCCATCTTCGGTGCTGAGGCGTTGCAACGGGTCAAGGGATTCTCGCCGCCGGAAATGGCCCTACCCAACCACCCCGACACCCTCTATGAATTGATCAAGGCCCTGCGCGCGTGCGGCTACCAGTGGCTGCTGGTGCAGGAGCACAGCGTGGAGAATTTCGATGGCTCCAGCCTCAGTCAGGAGCAGAAGTACCTTCCCAACCAACTGGTGGCGCGCAACTCCAGCGGCGAGTCGGTGTCCATCACCGCCCTGATCAAAACCCAGGGCTCAGACACCAAGCTGGTGGGTCAGATGCAGCCCTGCTACGAAGCGTTAGGGCTGGGCCATCAAGGGCTGGGGGAAACCACAATCCCTGCGCTGGTGTCCCAGATTGCCGACGGCGAAAATGGCGGCGTAATGATGAATGAATTCCCCTCAGCCTTCATCCAGGCCCATCAGAAAATCGCCGCTATGGGGAGTGATTCAGGCCCTCAATCAGGCACGGTGGCGATCAATGGCACCGAATATCTGGAGTTGCTGGAAGCCGCCGGTGTCAGCGCAGCTGAATTCCCGCACATTCAGGCGATCCACCAACACAAGCTCTGGCAAAAAGTTGCTAGCCAAACCACTGGCAGCGCGCCCACCCCACAGGCCACCGAAGCGGCGATCGCTGAACTGCAAGCCAACGATCCCCAGTTCTCAATGGCGGGAGCGTCGTGGACCAACAACCTCAGTTGGGTGGAGGGCTACGGCAACGTGCTGGAGCCAATGAACCAGCTCAGCGCCCGCTTCCACCAGGTGTTTGATCCCTTGGTGGCGGGGGATCCTGCCGTGACCAAAACCCCGCCCTATCAAGAGGCGCTGCTCCAGGTGCTGCTGCTGGAAACCAGCTGTTTCCGCTATTGGGGCCAGGGCGTCTGGACTGACTACGCCCGCGAGATTCACCGGCGTGGTGAGGCGGTGATGGGTTAGGCCGTGTCCGTCCGGTCGTTTGATTTGGTGGATACCGGTGATCGCCACCAAGCAATGGCCCTGCCACTTCTGATCCCGCTCAGGAGCCCAGCAGCGCGGTGCATTCCAGCCGCTCATGGCGGGCATCGGTGAGCTGCAACCGCAGGCGGATGGTTTCGGCGAGGTGCTCGGCGTCATCAGCCACACCGCTGAAGCGGGCGGAACCCCACGTCTGCAGCCAGGGCAGCCCGAGGAAATAGAGCCCCTGGCTGTGGGTCACGCCGCGGTCATGGGCCGGATAGCCGGCTCCATCGAATACCGGCACGTCAATCCAACCAAAGTCAGCTCCATATCCGGTGCACCAGATCACTGCGGCCAGGGGCTCCTGGTTGAGGTCGAGTCTGTCTTCAGCGTCAGCACTCGGCTCCCAGCAGGGCTGGTAGGGCGGCTCTGGCGGGGCCTCGATCCCCTCCCGCTCGATGTAGGCATCGATGCTGTTGCGGATGCGGCAATACACCGCATCGGCTTGATCCAGGTTGGCGGCCAGATCGTCAGCAAAGTGAATCCTCTGCTGCAGGAAACCCAGCAAGCGACCATGCAGCACCATGCCCCGGCGGGCGTGGCTGCGCAGGTCAATTTCCCGGCCCCCATCGCGGCCGGTGAGGTAGTGATTGGTCTTGCTCCGCACTAAACGGGGTTCCGGGTGTTGGTCGATCGGCATGGCGTAATAGCCCATGCGATCGAGCCAATCCACCACGTCCTTGCCGCGGTAGCGGCGCGGTGAGCGAGGCGCCGAGCCCACGCTCAGGTGCACGCGGCGGCCGGCAAGAAAGAGATCTTCTGCGATCTGGCAGCCGGACTGGCCGCTGCCCACCACCAGTACTGGACCCGTGGGCAGCTGCTCTGGGTTGCGGTAGTCGCGGGCATCGAGCTGCAGGACGCCGGCGGGCAGGCGCTCTGCCTCAGGATGGCGCCTCGGTTTGTGGTACCCACCGGTGGCCACGATCACCTGCCCAGCCTCTATCTCGCCCGCCGTGGTCCTGAGGGAATAGCGGCCTGCGCGACAGCTGAGGCGCTCCACGCTCACCCCCTCGCGCACATCGGCGGCGATGCTGCTGGCGAAGCGGCGCACATAGGCCACGATGTCGCCGCGGCCCATGAACCCATCGGGATCATCGCCGTCGTAGGGAAAGTCCGGCAGCCGGCACTGCCAGTTGGGGGTGACCAGGCAGAAAGAGTCCCAGCGCTGCTGTTCCCAGGCGTAGCCGATCTGATGCTTCTCCAGCACCAAGGGCTGGATGCCGCGCCTTTGCAGACAGGCCGTCGCTGCCAACCCAGCCTGACCGCCGCCTACCACCACCACCGAATGACGGGTTGGCAAGGGAGCCCCAGACGGCATGGGCACACGTTCAGTCACGTGATTCATTCTCCGTTCTCTCAAGCCAATCACTGGTAGCCGTTGTCACGTCTGGAGCGGATCTGGCTGGGCGGCGTGCGGGAGTTTTGGTTGCATTGGCCACATAAAGACAAACTAAACGTGTGGGAGGTTCAGACCTTCAATTCGATACGGACAGCTCCAACCCATGCCCGAAGTCACCCGTCCCGCCAATCAGGCGGGCGATTTTCTCGTGGATTACGAGGAGAAAGTCTTTCCCGATGTGAAAGCGGAGCCTGGCGAAAAAGCCCTGATCACGTTTCACACCGTGGCCTTTGAAGGCTCGATCGGTCTGGTGAACCTGCTCCAGGCCAGTCGGTTGATCAACAAGGGCTTTGAAACCTCGATCCTTCTCTACGGACCAGGGGTGACCCTGGGGGTTCAACGGGGATTTCCCAAGTTGGGTGATGCGGCCTTCGATGGCCATCTGAACTTCAACGCTCGCCTGCAGAAGTTCATGGGCCAGGGCGGCAAAGTTTATGCCTGTCGCTTTGCGTTGCAGGCGCTCTATGGCCACGGCGAGGGGGCGCTGATCCCCGGGATCACTCCGATCAATCCCCTCGATGTGCTCGATATCGTGCTGATGCACCGCAACGAAGGCGCCTTCATTCTCGACACCTGGACCCTCTGAAGGTCACCTGTTGCGGATGTTTCCCATGGCCAGAACGATCACCGTGGCGGCGGCCCAGATTCGCCCGGTTCTTTTCAGCCTCGAAGGCTCTCTGGCTCGGGTGCTGGCGGCCATGGCCGAGGCGGCAGCAGCGGGGGTGGAGTTGATCGTCTTCCCCGAGACGTTTCTCCCCTATTACCCCTACTTCTCGTTTGTCGAGCCGCCGGTGCGCATGGGCTCCTCCCATCTGCAGCTCTATGAGCAGGCCGTGTCCATCCCCGGCGCCGAGATCAGCCAGGTCTGCGCAGCGGCCCAGCGCCATCGTCTACATGTGCTGCTGGGGGTGAACGAGCGTGACGGCGGCAGCCTCTACAACACCCAACTGTTGATTGATGACACCGGCAGCCTCGTGCTGAAGCGCCGCAAGATCACGCCCACCTATCACGAGCGGATGGTGTGGGGCCAGGGTGATGGAGCCGGCCTGCAGGTGGTGCCCACGGCCCTGGGGCGGATCGGTGCACTGGCTTGTTGGGAGCACTACAACCCCCTGGCCCGCTTTGCTCTGATGAGTCAGGGGGAGGAGATCCACTGTGCCCAGTTCCCGGGTTCGCTGGTGGGCCCGATCTTCTCGGAGCAGACCGCCGTGACCATGCGCCATCACGCCCTGGAGGCCGGCTGTTTTGTGGTGTGCGCCACTGCCTGGCTGGATCCCGCTGACCATGCCGCCATCACCCCCGATCCTTCCCTGCAGCGGGCCTTCCAGGGGGGCTGTCACACAGCGGTGATCAGCCCCGATGGGCGCTATCTGGCCGGTCCGCTGCCGGAGGGTGAGGGCCTGGCGATCGCCAGCCTCGACACCAGCCTGATCACAAAACGCAAACGCATGATGGACAGCGTGGGCCACTACAGCCGGCCGGATCTGCTGGGTCTGCGGCTGAATGCCGCGCCGGCCACCCAGGTGGAGGTGATGGCCCAGGCACCACCCTGCCCGCCGTCCACAGCTTTGCCGTCAGCAGCTCCGGAGCTGGCAGCGCCACTGGTGGAGCAGAGCCTTGTCTGATCCCTCCAAGCCAACCCTGGCCAACCAGACCCTCGGCCGCTTCATCACGGAGCTGCAGGTAAAAGGGGTGGTGGATTCCGCCGTGGCCGGCAACCCCGGACGTCGGGGGGGCGCCGGTCCGTCGGACCATCGCGCCCTCACCATCGACGGCGCCACGGTGATGGTGCCCGTCTACAACACCGCCTCGGAGGCCTCGCCATTCCGGCTGGAGCAAGCTGCAGATGGGGCCGTGGCCCTGAGCAGTGAGGGCAGCGGCCCTCTGGCTCAGGTGGAGCCGCCGCCGGAGCCGCGGTTCTACAGCCTGAGCACGGCGGAGGGCATTCCCTACAGCGCCATTGCCCTGCTGCACGGGCGCCATGTGCTGGCCACCACCCTGCTGCAGACCTGCATCCGTTTTCGCGACCGCAGCCAGTCCTGTCAGTTCTGCGCCATTGAGCAGTCGCTGGAGGATGGGCGCACGCTGGTGCGCAAGAGCCCTGAGCAGGTGGCCGAGGTGGCCGAAGCTGCGGTGCGCCTTGATGGCGTGCGCCAGTTGGTGATGACCACCGGCACCCCCAACAGCGACGACCGGGGTGCACGGTTGATGGCCGAAACGGCAGCGGCGGTGAAGGCGCGGGTGAACCTGCCGATCCAGGGTCAGTGCGAGCCCCCCGACGATCCGCGCTGGTACCGGCGCATGCAACAGGCGGGGATCGACAGCCTGGGCATGCACCTCGAGGTGGTGGACGAGGCCGTCCGGCGGCGCATCCTGCCGGGGAAGTCTGAGCTCAGCGTCGAGCGCTATTTCGAGGCCTTCGCCCAGGCCGTGGCGGTGTTCGGCCGGGGGCAGGTGAGCACCTACCTGCTGGCGGGGCTGGGGGACAGCGCCGCCGACCTGATGGCCTGCAGTGAACGCCTGATTGAGATCGGCGTGTACCCCTTCGTGGTGCCCTTCGTGCCGATCTCGGGCACTCCCCTGCAACACCATCCGGCCCCCAGCAGCGACTTCATGGTCGAGATCTACGAGGGCGTGGGCCAGCGGCTGGGCCAGTCCGACATCAGCGCCGAAGCCATGGCCGCGGGCTGCGCGAAGTGCGGAGCCTGCTCGGCCCTGTCCCTGTTCGAAACCTCCTCCTGACCTGCTTCGCCTGAGCTCCTTCTCCAGAGCGCCTCCCGTTTCCATGCTGTTCATTGATCCCAGCAGCCACGACATCGGCCGCAGCCCCAGCTCGGCCCCGGCCGCCTTCACCCCATCGGTGCGCTGGGGCCTGGCCCTCGAGTCGGAGGACTTCGAGCTCTCCCCCACGGCCCGTTCTGATGTCTTCTCCTTCCATCTGCTGGGGGGCGACTGCCGGCTCCTGCCCAGCTACTGGGACCTGCGCAGCCGCATCTTCTGCCAGGAGCAGCACCTCTTCGAAGCGTCCGATCGCGACGAACTCGATGCCCGGGCCTACCCGATCGTCGCCCTTCCCCACGGCAGCACCCGGGCCGGAGAGGCGGTGGGCGTGGTGCGGATCGTGGAGCTCAGCAACAGGGTGTGGCAGGGAGGCCGTCTGGGGGTGGACCCCGAGTTCCGCCGCCATAACCAGATCGGCAAGGGGCTGATCTGGAAGGCAGTCACCACCGCCCATGGCTGGGGCTGCGATCGCTTTCTGGCCACCGTGCAGCGCCAGAACGTGCCTTTCTTCCGCCGCCTGCACTGGCACTCCCTGGAGCAGCTCGACATCCGCGGACTTCCCCATCAGCTGATGGAGGCCGACCTGACCTACTACCGCCCGGCCCAGGAACCACGCCCGAGCTTCCAGGCCCCTTGACCCCCGCTGATCTAGAAGCACTCTGCCTGCGTCTGCAGCGGCACCCGGGCCTCCGGGGCAAGAACGAGATCCAGGCGGCGGCACGCCTATTTCCCTTGTTGCCCTTCCCGGAGCTGGGGCCGGCGGCTGCTCTGGGCGATGACGCCGCCCTGCTGCCGGGGCCTGGCTCACCCCTGCTGCTGGCTTGCGAAGGGATGGATCCCCAGCTCGTGAATGACGATCCCTGGTTTGCGGGCTGGAGTGCTGTGCTGGTGAATCTCAGTGACATCGCCGCCATGGGTGGCCGCCCGCTCGCCGTGGTGAACAGCCTCTGGGCCACCGGGCCCGCTCAGGCCGAACCGCTGCTTGAGGGCATGCGGGTGGCCGCTGAGACCTTTGCGGTACCGATGGTGGGTGGCCACACCAACCTGCACAGCCCCTACAACGCCCTTTCGGTAGCCGTGCTCGGCAGCGCTCCGGGCCCGGTGCTCTCGGCGCGGGCGGCCCGGCCCGGCGACCTTTGCCATCTGCTGATCAACACCCGCGGCCGGTTTCACCGCCATTACCCCTTCTGGGATGCCGCCACCGACGCCGATCCGGTGCGGCTACGCCGCCACCTGGCACTGCTGGTGGAGCTGGCCGCGGCCCGCCTGGTGCATGCCGCCAAGGACATCAGCATGGGAGGCCTGGTGGGCACGGCCGTGATGTTCGCCGAGGCGGCCGGCTGTCGCCTGGAGCTGGACCTGGCGACGCTGCAGCCTCCCGAAGGGGTGGAGCAGGAGGCCTGGCTCACCTGCTTCCCCAGCTTCGGCTACCTGCTGGCGGTGGAGCCATCCCGATCAGAGGCCCTGCTGGAGGCCTCGGCAGCTGATCCCCACTTGCATGGAGCTCCGATCGGACGCTTTCAGGACGGCCCTGCGGAAGTGGTGCTGCGCGCAGGACAGGCCCAAGGCCAGCTCTGGCATGGGCGGCAACCGCTCACGGGCTTTGGTGCCATCCCGCTGCTGTGACGGAAGGCACGGTGCATCTCACGGGGTGCTGGGACCATGGCCCTGGTCGGTCCGCTTATCCCCGGTGCCTGAAGTCCACCTCACCTTGCAGTGGCCCGATGGCCTCAGCTCCGAGCTCTATTCCCCCTCCACCGTGATCCTGCAGCACCTTCCTCCGGGCAGCCAGCTGTCTGTGGCGGAGCTGGAGACCCGCGGCCTGGCGGGGTTGCAGCAGGCCTCCGAGCGAGTGCGGGCCCGCTACGGCTTTGCCTGCACCCGCACCGATGAGGAGGCCCTGAAACTCAAGAGCAGCCTGGCGGCCTATGCAGCCGATCAGATGGTGACGGTGGTGTCGCAGCCGTGACGGCACGCCACATTCCTTGACCCCAAACCCCCCAAGTTCTTTCACCCCCGCACCGTGACCCAGAAACCACCCCTGCCTCCGTTTGATCGCGAAGGCGCGATCCAGAAGGCCCGGATGGCAGAGAACGCCTGGAACTCCCGCGATCCTGCCAAGGTCGCCCTGGCCTACAGCGCAGATAGCGTCTGGCGCAACCGCTCGGAGTTCATCCGCGGCCGCTTGGAGATCGAGGCCTTTCTGGGGCGCAAGTGGGCTCATGAACTGGAGTACCGCCTGATCAAGGAGGTGTGGGCCTGGCACGACAACCGCATCGCTGTGCGGTTTCAGTACGAATGCCACAACGAAGCAGGCCAGTGGTTTCGCGCCCATGGCAATGAGAACTGGGAATTCGATGCGCAGGGATTGATGCGTCGCCGGGAGGCCAGCATCAACGACATCCCCATTCAGGAATCCGAGCGCCTCTTCCTCTGGCCCCAGGGCCCGCGGCCCGAAGACCATCCCGGCCTGACAGACCTGGGGCTGTGACCACCGCAGCCACGGAGCTGCTCGATCACCCGCTGGCCGGCTCCATCCAGTCCCTGCCTTCCCTGCGGGTGTTTATGGAACACCACGTGTTTGCCGTATGGGATTTCCTGCTGCTGGCCCGAGCGCTACAACATCAGCTGGCCAAGGCCTGCAGCGACGGTCCATCGCTCGGCCAGGCCGCGGCTCTGGCGTTGATCCATCAGATCGTGGCGGAGGAGGAACGGGACCTGGCCCCGGCGAACGCTCTTGGAGCAAGCCATCTCAGCCATTTGAAGATCTATCTGCTGGCCATGGGGGAGGTGGGTGCCTGCACGGCTCCGATCGAGCAACTGATGGCCCGGTTGCAGGGGGTGGAGCCCTGGGCCCTCAATCCTGTTCGGTTGAACGCGGCCCTGAGTGGGCTGGCCGTGGCTGAGCCCTGCCGCCAGTTCATGGCGTTCACCTTTGAAGTGATCGGCAGCGGCAGTGTCCTGGCGATGGCGGCCGCCTTCACCCATGGCCGCGAACTGCTGGTGCCGCAGCTGTTCAAGACCCTGCTGGAAAGGGCCCTGATTCCAGCGCCGCAGGCTCCATCACTCCATTGGTATCTGCACAGGCACGTCGCCATCGACAGCGAGGCCCATGGCCCTGGATCCCTGGCGATGCTGGGTGAACTCTGCGGCCGCTCAGGCGCCAGGTTGGAGGCTGCCCGCACACTGGGCCAGCGTGCCCTGGTGGTGCGGCATCAGTTCTGGGACGGCATCCAGAAGGCGCTTGATCCCCCGCTGCCTCAGCGAGCGCTCTGATCCTGGTTCTCAGCTGGCCGGGCGGCGTCAATCGGATCCGGTAGTTGCTCGAGGGCACCTCGAAAAATCAAGAAGCCAATCTAATATGCCCTAGCCTGAGCTAGAATAATTGAATGATATTCTAATTCTGCAGTGGGACAGAGAGGCTTCTGGGACGAACAGCAAAGAGTCGCAAAGCTCAAGGAGAAGAAGCCGGTTCTCCAGCGACTTTCTGAATCGATCCCATGGGAATCATTCCGCCCACTTCTCGATAAGGGCTATGTGCAAGAGCGCAAGAGCAATGCTGGACGCAAGAGGATTGATCCCTTGATCCTGTTCAAGATGCTCGTTCTCCAGCAGCTTTTTAATCTCAGCGATGAAGAGATCGAATTCCAGGTCAATGACAGACGCTCCTTCGAGGAGTTTGTTGGCCTTGGTGTGATGAACGATATTCCGGATGCAACGACTGTGGCTTTTTTTAGAGAGCGACTCCGCAAGGCAGGGGTCATCGAGGAGCTATTTGAGATGTTTGAGTCGTATCTCCGCACTCAAGGCCTTCAAGCTCGTGGCGGTCAGATCATCGATGCAACTCTTGTCCCGGTTCCCAAGCAGCGCAATACCCGCGAAGAGAACAAGGAAATCAAAGCAGGGAGGCTCCCGGAAGACTGGGATAAAAATCCAGATCGCTTGCAGCAGAAGGACTTAGACGCTCGCTGGGTCAAGAAGAATGGTATCAGCTACTACGGCTACAAGAACAGCATCTGTATCGATGTGGACCATGGATTCATTCGCAGGTATGCCATTACGCCTGCCAATATTCATGACAGCCAGATGCTCCCACGGCTCCTTGATCCTGAAAATAAACATGACTACGTCTGGGCAGACTCGGCCTATTCGGGTGAGTGCTTTGAAGACCTGCTGCGCCTGGGGGGCTTCGAAAGCCTGATCCATGAAAAGGGGGCTCGCAATCGCCCACTGAGCGAAACCGCCAAGGAACTGAATCGTGTCAAATCAGCAATCAGGGCCTGTGTTGAACATGTATTCGGGTGTATGACCATGTCAATGGGTGGAAAGCTGACGAGAAAAATTGGACTTCAAAAGAACGAGGCATGGTGGGGCCTCAAAAATCTGACCTTCAACTTTCTTCGATATCTTCAGCGCACGACCCAGATGGTTGCAGCGGTCTAATTCGCACACAGGCGAACCCAGATTGCAGGATAACTTGTCTGTGATTGTTGCCCACTTCTGATGTTCCGCTGCCTTCTGGCGGCTTTTTCATGCTCTCAGAGCTGAGGCGGATTGCTGATTATTCGAGGTGCCCTCGAGTGCCTCCTCAAGCGCTTCAAGTTCCTGGTCATCCATGTCCTTCAGCAACAGGCTGGCCATCGCCCTGGCCTTGTCGGCATTGACATGGATTTGCTGCTTGGCCACTACACCGAAGTCACGGAAGATCTGGCGGCGCAACTCCACCCCCTCCTCGGAAAATCCGGGGCTGATCGTGGCGTTCTGGAGGATGAGGAAGTAATTGTTGCAGGCCTCGGTATACCCGATGATCAGGCGAAAGGCTCCCTTCAGGGCCGATGCCACCTGAAACTCCTGCTTGCTCAGGGTGGGCAGCGCCTCCTTGACCGCCGCCGACAGTCGCACGTATTCCTCCTTGCATTGGATCGGCGCAATCGCGATCGCCAGACCAGGCCCCAGCTGGTTCACATCCGTGACGTTGGCCGCGTTGCAGGAGGCCAGGAAGATGTCCAGCCCTCGCAGGCCCTCCCTCGCTTCGGTGGCGAGATCGGCCCGCAAAAAGCGCCGGGTCTTGCGGTTTTCCAGACCGCTGCGCACCACCAGTGTCAACTGGGTGACCACCGCCACGATCAGCACCGGCAGGGCTGTTTTGAAGAACTCGAACGTCTCCATCAGCGGCGAATCCACAGCACCATCCGACCAAGCATGGGGCCACCCCCAGGCCATCCTCCGTGGCGGCCAGATCCATCCCCTTGGCAAGGCATACAGCAACGGCAGCTGACCAGCTGCGCTCAGCTGCAAATGAGCGCAGCTGCAGCTGTGGCCTCATTACTCCTTTGCCCCAGAATGGATCATCAGTTCCCGTCGGCAGCATGGCCCTGCGCTCAGCCAGCGAGTTCCCGCCATCCCCGGAGCCAGAGGCCCTGGGGGACACCTACAGCGAATGCCGCGCGGCGCTGGTGTCGGCCAATCGTTCGCGGGGGGTTCTCAAGGCCCAGAGCGACCGTCGCGGCGTGGTGATTGCCGAGCTGAAACGGGAGCTGGGCGAACTGGAGGCCGACTTGGCTGATGAAGCACGGACCAAGCTGCGGCTGCATGCCCTCAACGCCAAGCTCGGCGCCGTGATCCGCGAACTGGAGGACACCGGTGACGCGATGGTGGGGCTGATTGATGAGAGTGAGCGCCAGAGCGGCTTCTGGCTGGTGGAGATGTTCAGGCGGCTGATCACCCAGGCCAGCCGTTGGCGCCAGGCCAAGGCGCACGCTGCGGCACTCGCCAGTGAATCGGCGGTCGACAGCCAGGGCTCTGCCGAACTCACCCCGCGCCAGATCAACGGCAACTTGATCAACGAACAGCCATGAGCGCGGGTCCATCGATTGCCGATCTGCTTGAGCAGAGCCACCGAGAACTTGCCGGCAGCGATGCCCGGGTGTATCGCCGCGTGGAGGCGCATCTCCAACGCTCAGGTGAAGCCCTGAGCCAGCTGCACGATCCGCCCGATGCTCCTTCCCGGCGCGGCCAGGCCCTGCTGGGCAAAGGCAGCTTTCTCAAGCTGTCGGTGGCAGCCCTCAAGCAGCTGTGCAAGGCGCACGGGATCAAGGGCTACACCAAGTTGAAGAAGCCTGAGCTGGCCAGGATTCTTGAGCGGAACCAGGTGGAGCCCCCACCGCCGCCGTTGGAGTCGTTCAGCAAAAAGGAGCTGATTGGCTTGCTGCGGCAGTTGTTGGCTTAAGAGGCTGGGGGTCGCTCGGCCTCCAGCTTGTCCTTGCAGGTTGAACAAAGCAAACGCCCCTTTTCTTGCCGATAGAGCTGCACGGAGCGTTCGATCTGGACGCCGCAAACCGAACAGGGGAACAGAGGGCTCATCGGTTACGAGGCGTCATCCCCTGGCTAGCGGAACAGGGGCGACAGGATCTGATTCTGATTCATCTCTGATCGCCGTTGGCCGGATCAGCTCAGAGCGGAGCAGCGGCGGCCGGGGCGATGGCTGGGCACTCCAGATTCCCCTGCCATGACCCTCCTCCCGTCTTACCCGCCGTCCAGATGATGCCGGGTCGCCCCTCTCGGGAGACCGCCTTGCAGGTGCGTGACCCACTCGGGCTGGTCAGCACAGCATCGCCCGACTCGCACTGGTAGGTCTTGGGGTTGCCACTGCCCATGCTGCAACCGCTCAGGTTCTTGAAGCTGGCGCGGCTGCCATCCACCAGGGCCTCCTTGCCGAGGTAGGTGGCAAAGGCGATGGGGTTGGGCTCGAAGGGAAGCTGCGCTGCGGACAGGGGCGCAGCAACAGCCACCAGAGCCAGTCCGAGTGGGATCAATCTGCACATAGGGAGGGGTGAATGGGGAACGCAAAGCCTGAGGTGATGACCTCCTCTTTTCAATCATCCCCCAGATTCACCACTCTCCCTTCAAGGCCGCTGGTCATTCCATCAAGAAGGTGGGCTCGATCGGCGTGGAATCAATCCCTGAGTGCTGGCAAGCAAGAGTCGAACGCGATCGATCCGACATTTCGTCTGCTTTTCTCCTGCCTGAGCATTGAATCGTGTTGCACGACAGCCGGGGCCGTTGTTCGTCGCGCTTTGTCCGACAAAATCCTGTCGTGATTGCGCCCGCCGGCGATGGGCTCTGACACCGTTCGCTTCCTGCTTCGGCCCTGCTGGCTTGGCTGGATCCTGCTCGCCGCCACGCCGCGCGGCATTCTGGCGATCACCTTGGGCGATCAGCCAGGCCCACTGAGCGAAGAGCTGTGCCAGCGCCATCCCGCAGCCGAGCTCGCCGCGGCCGATCCCGAGCTGGAGGGCTGGCTGGCCCAGGTGCTCGCCGCCATCGACGAGCCGGTGCCGCCACCGCCGCTGGATCTGGGCGGCACGCCCTTCCGCCGGCGGGTCTGGCAGGAGCTGACCCTGATTCCCGCCGGCCGCACGGTGAGCTATGCCGAGCTCGCCCGCCGTCTGGGCGAACCCCGCTCGGTGCGGGCCGTGGCCCAGGCCTGCGGCGCCAACCCGATCGCCCTGGCCATTCCCTGCCACCGCGTCATCGGCAGCGACGGCTCCCTGCGTGGCTACCGCTGGGGCCTTGAGCGCAAAAAAGCGTTGCTGGAGCGCGAAGCTGGCCGTCACGGAACCTGAGCCCGCCTTGACAACGGCCATCGCCCTTGGGGCCAACCTCGGCGATCCCGCTGCCACGCTCACGGCCCTGCGGCCGTTGCTGATTCAAGAGCTGGAATCCTGGATGGGTGGGCCTGAGCCGTTGCTGAAACTGCGTTGGTCGCCGCTGTTCCGCACGGCGCCGGTGGGTGGTCCGCCGGGGCAGCCGCCGTTTCTCAATGCGGTGCTGCTGGTGGAGCGGGCTGCCAGCGGCGCCGCCCTGCAAAACAGCGAATCCTGGCCCGATCCGCTGGACCTGCTGGTTCGGCTGCAGAGCCTGGAGGCGCGTTTCGGCCGCCAGCGGCTGGTGCCTTGGGGGCCCCGCAGCCTCGATCTCGACCTGCTCTGGTGTGGTGCCACGGCCACAGCCGCCGATCAGGGGTCGCCGCTCCAGCTGGAGCTGCCCCACCCACGCCTGCGCCAGCGCACCTTCGTGCTGGCGCCGCTGGCGGCGATCGAGCCAGGGCTGGTGCCACCCGGGGGAACCACAACGGCCGCCGCTTTGCTGCAGCAGCTGCTGGCGGGCTCCAAGGAGACACCACCGCAGCTCCTGCCTGGTCGCACTGGCTGGCCTGAGTGGGGAGCATCGCTTCTGGAGTGAACCGCGCCGGCTACGGCAGGCGGTCATGCTGGAATCCCCTCAGCCCTGCTCCATGGCTCCGCTGCCGCCCCCCGAGCCGTCCACCCACCTGGAAACCACGGCGGCCCTGCAGGCCCGCAAGATCCGTTTCGAGCTCAACCGGGTGGTGCTGCCGATGGGGGTGGAGGGCACCTACGGGATCATCCGCCACCCCGGCGCCTCCCTGGCGGTGCCCGTGCTCGACGACGGCCGGGTGGTGATCCTGCGCCAGTACCGCTTCGCGGTGGAACGCCGCATCCTCGAGTTCCCTGCCGGCACCCTGGAAGCGGGCGAAGACCCTCTGGGTTCGATGCAGCGCGAGCTGGGCGAAGAAGCCGGCTTCAGCGCCGCCCGCTGGGACTCGCTCGGTCTGATGCTGCCCTGCCCCGGCTACTCCGACGAGCTGATCCACCTGTTCCTGGCCCGCGAGCTCAGCGCCCTGAGCGAGCGGCCCGCCGCCGACGAGGACGAGGACCTGGAGGTGCTGCTGATCGAGCCCGCCGCCCTCGATGCCGCCTTGGCCAGTGGCGATGAGGCCCTCGATGGCAAGAGCGTCACCGCCTGGTTCCGCGCCCGCCAGCTGCTCGGCCTCGGATGAGTGCGTCCGCCGCCGCCCCGGAAGGGAGCACTCGCTGGCTGTTCTGGCACCGGCGCGACCTGCGCCTGGCCGACAACCTCGGCCTGGCCGCCGCCTGCCGTGCCACCGCTGCTGTCACGGGTGTGTATGTGATCGATCCGGCCGAGCTGGCGGCAGCGGATCAATCAGTGGCGCGGCTGTGGTTTCTCGCCGAGAGCCTGCGCGAACTCCAGCAAGGCTGGCGCGCCGCCGGCAGCCAACTGCTGGTGCTGCACGGTGACCCCGTCGCGCTGCTGCCCAGGCTCGCCGCCACGATCGGCGCGGGCGTGGTGGCCTGGAACCGGGAAGTGGAGCCGGCCGGGCGGGAGCGCGACCGCAAAGTGGCCGCCACCCTGCAGGCCGCTGGCCGGAAAGTGCTCGCGGGCTGGGACCAGCTGCTGGTTCCCCCCGATACCCTCAGCACCGGCAGTGGCGATCCCTATCGGGTCTATGGGCCCTACTGGCGCCGCTGGCGGCAACAGCTGGAGGAGAGGCCCGCCGCCACACTCACCCCCACCCCGGCGCCCAGCGGCCTGCAGGATCTGGACGCGGCTGCGTCCCAGGCGCTGGAGAGCGAGCTGCCCGGCGAGCCGGCCAAGGCGCTTGAGGATCTGGCCAACCTGGGTGCAGCCTTCGCCGGCGCCGAAATCTGCGCCTGCCGGCCTGGTGAGGCGGCCGCCCGAGAGCAGCTGGAGGGCTTCAGCCATGCCGCCCTGCTCAACTACGACTCCGGCCGCAACCTGCCCGGCGAAGCGGGAACCTCCGGGCTCAGCGCCGCCCTGCGCTTCGGCACCCTCAGTCCCCGTCAGGCCTGGGCCGCCGCCCAGGCGATGAGACCGGCCGCCGGCAGCGGGGAGCAGCAACAGGCGATCACCGTCTGGGAGCAGGAGCTGGCCTGGCGCGAGTTCTACCAGCAGGCGTTGTTCCATTTCCCGGCCCTGGCCGACGGCGCCTACCGGGCCCAGTGGCGCCAGTTCCCCTGGGAGAACGATCCTGTTCGCTTCGGGGCCTGGTGCGAGGGCCTCACCGGCGTGCCGATCGTGGATGCGGCGATGCGTCAGCTCAACGCCAGCGGCTGGATGCACAACCGCTGCCGCATGATCGTCGCCTCCTTTCTGGTCAAGGATCTGATCATCGACTGGCGCTGGGGCGAGCGGGCCTTCATGGAGCGCCTGGTGGACGGCGATCTGGCCGCCAACAACGGCGGCTGGCAGTGGAGCGCCAGCAGCGGCATGGACCCCAAACCGCTACGCATCTTCAACCCGTACACCCAGGCGACTCGCTTCGATGCCGAGGGCACCTACATCCGTCGCTGGCTGCCGGAGCTGGCCCGCGTGGCCACCGCCGATCTGCTCAGCGGCACCATCGCGCCCCTCGAACGGCTCGGTTACCCGGCGCCGATCGTGGAGCACCGGCAGCAACAGGCCCATTTCAAGCAGCTCTACGCGTCTTTGCGCTAGCTGTTTGCGCTGAACTGGTTTGCGACAAGCCGGCTCAGGCCGCCAGTGTGGTCGCTGGCTCCTGGGCGCTGAGCGAGAGGGCGCAGACGCGGCGCACCACCTCCACCACACGCTGCTGCTGCTCGGCGGTCAGTTCCGGGAAGATCGGCAGGCTGAGTACTTCGGAGGTCAGCCGCTCGGTGACCGGCAGGCTGCCGGGCCCGTAGCCCAGACCGGCATAGGCCGGCTGGCGGTGGATCGGGATCGGGTAATAGATGATCGTCTGCACGCCGGCGCTGGCCAGTTCCTGCTTGATCCAGTCGCGGCAGGAGCTCTCCGGTAGCCCAAACTCGGCGCTGGCTGGCGAAGGGGTGCAACGCCCCGCGCAACTGGGCAGGCTGTGGGGACAGCGGGGGATGCGCACCACGAACTGGTTCCAGCTGTGCCCCTCGGGTCCGGCTTCCGGCAGCCGCAAACCCGGGGTGCCTTCCAGCTCACGCCGGTAGCTGGCGGCCAGCTGGCTCCTGCGCTCGATCCAGCCCTGCAGGTAGGGCAGCTTGACGTTGAGTACGGCCGCCTGCAGGGCATCGAGGCGGCTGTTGTAACCCAGCGAGGTGTGCAGGTAGCGGCGCGGCATGCCGTGCACGGCCAGCTCGCGGATGCGTTGGGCCAAGGCCCCATCGCGGCAGGTGACAGCACCGCCGTCGCCGGCACCGCCGAGGTTCTTGGTGGGGAAGAAGCTGAAACAACCCGCATCGCCCCAGCTGCCCAGGGCCTGACCCGCCCAGCTGGCGCCGCTGGCCTGGGCGCAGTCTTCGATCACTCGTAGGTTGTGGGCGCTGGCAATGGCCATCAGCCGCTCCATGTCGACGGGGCGGCCGAACAGGTGGACAGGCATCAGGGCGCGGGTGGCCGGTGTGATAGACGCCTCAATTCGCCCCAGATCGAGCAGATACGAGCCTTCCTCGACGTCGACAAAGACCGGCGTGGCGCCGACGGAACTGATCGCCTCGGCGGTGGCGAAAAAACTGAACGAACTGGTGATCACCTCATCGCCCGGGCCGATGCCAAGACCACGCAGGGCCAGGACGAGGGAGTCAGTTCCGCTGTTGCAGCCGATTGCGTGGGGACAGCCGATCGTGGCGGCGAAATGTTGCTCGAACTGGGCAATCGTGGCCCCGCCGATGTATTGCCCACTGCGCAACACCTTCAATACGGCATCTTCGAGGGCTTCACCGAGTTGATGAAGCTGCTCGGTGAGATCGAAGGGGGGCACCTGCATGCGTGGCACCTTAAGCCCCGAAGTTGGGCTTCAGATCCAGGCGGGCTCCTTGCCGGGATGCCACTTGATGTTGCAACCGATCGAGGCGGTCTGCTCCGGATTCACCGGTTCACCGGCCAGCACCGCCTCAAGGGCGGCGCGCAGGTCGCGGCCGTCGGGGGGTTGGCCGTTGCCGGGACGGCTGGCGTCGAGCTGACCCCGGTAGAGCAGCCGATGGTCGGCGCCGAACAGGAAGAGATCAGGGGTGCAGGCGGCCCTGAAGGCCTGGGCCACCGACTGGTCCTGATCGAGCAGATAGGGAAAGCGCCAACCGCAGCGATGGCGCTGGACCGCCAGCTGCAGCGGACCGTCCTGGGGATGGCTGAGCTGGCTGTTGCTGGCGATCGCCAGGATCGTCAGGCGCTCGCCGTAGTCGGCGTCGATCCGGCTGAGCTCCGCTTCCACGTGGATCACGAACGGGCAATGGGCGCAGAGAAACAGCACCAGCACGGGCTCAGCTGGCAAGGCCGCGCTCTCGATGGCTGGTTCCCCCGCAGGTGTTAACAGCGTCGGCAACCGGAAGGTGGGCAGCGCCGTACCAAGGGGAAGCATCGTGGAGGGTGTCAGGGCCAAGGCCAGCTCGGACGATGGATCTGGTGATTGTGGCGTCCATGGCGAGCGCCTGGTTCCGGCAGGATCAGCGCCGCTTGCATTCCCAGCTCTTGTTTCGGACTTCGCCTCGCCTGGCGACCCTCGCCGGCACCGCCCTGCTGCTGGCCAGTTGCACGCCGTCCCACCAGAGCGCCAGCTGGCGGATCTTCCCGCTGCAGCGGCAGCAACCCCACGACGGCCTGGCGGTGGCCAGCCAGCCCGATGGCTATGGCCTCCACCTCTGGCTCGAAACCGACACCACCACCCGGGGCGTGTGCCGGCCCCGCTGGCTGCCGGATGCGACGCGGCTGTTCAACGGCAACGGCTCGGCACCGTTCAGCTCCGGGCTAGCCACTCGCCCGGAGGTGTTCGAGGCCTATGGGCGCCGTGATGTGCGCCAGGCCCTGCGCCGCGAACTCGAAGCGTTATGCGAAACCAGGGCGCCACGGAGCCGCTGGGAATGGAGCGACCCGCCCCGCCGGCTGGAGGAGCTGAAGGTGGAGCCGCTGCCGCCGCTCAAGGAAGAGGACCTGCTACCCGATCCCGAACAGGTGCGCCAGCAGGAAGAGGCCTTGGCGCCGATCCCACCCCAGCCGGAGGACAATTAAGGGCCAGCAGCGCAGACCATTGCCACCGCACCCGCGTAGCCCTCAGGCAGCTGGAGCTCGTGGAGGGCGGTGGCTGGCGGAGACGGCAACGGCGGCGCCAGGATGCCGGTTCCCTGGGCCTTGAGCGTGGCCTCCAGGCGGCACCAGTGCCTCAGGAACGCCAGCCGTTGCTTGCTGGGCGGCAGGGCCTCGATCTGGCGGCAGAGCGCCGGGTCGAAGCAGCGACGGGCGATCGGTTGCCAGCGAAGGCCGGCTCGCTGGCGCTCCACATCAACACCGACGGGGCAAGTGGCGTGAAAGGCCAGCAGCACCAGGGCGCCGGAGTGGGAAATGTTGAACTGGGGAGAAACCTGAGCGGCCAGCTGGGGTTTGCCGCCGGGGCCCACCGTCAGCGGCAACGTGGCGGGGTCCTGGCCGATCAAGCCACCCAGCACCAGGCGCAGTGCCCCACGGCCCAGCAGGCTGCGGTCACGGTCGTCGTCGCGGCGCAGGCGCTCGATCCGGCGCTGCTCCGCCGCCGAGAGCAGGGACTGCAGCAACGGCCGCTGGGCCACCAGGGCGTGACAGCGGCGGTCGATCAGCCAGATCAGCGGTGGGGCCTGCGCGGCGGGATCCAGCTGGGGCCAGGGCTTCGATGGTGGCGGCCAGCGCATCGGCCTGAGCGGTTCGGTCACAGCGACGGCAGGGCGAACCAGAACACGGGTGCGAGCGCTGCGAGAGAATCCCATTCTCTCGACCCCCAGCGATGCTTCTCGATCTGCGCGGCAAGAAAGCCCTCGTCACCGGCATCGCCAACAACCGCTCGATCGCCTGGGGCATTGCCCAGCAGCTGGCGGCGGCAGGCTGCGAACTGGCGGTCACCTACCTGCCCGATGAGAAGGGCCGTTTCGAGGCCAAGGTGCGCGAGCTCACCGCTCCGCTTGAGCCCAGCCTGGTGTTGCCGCTCAATGTCCAGAACCCTGAGCAGATCGAGGCGGTGTTCAGCGAAATCGAGCGGCAGTGGGGCCACTTCGACGTGCTGATTCACTGCCTGGCCTTCGCCGGCAAGGAGGAGCTGGTCGGCGACTACAGCGCGATCAGCCCTGAGGGCTTCGCCCGGGCCCTTGAGGTGAGCGCCTATTCCCTGGCGCCGCTCTGCCGCCACGCCAAACCCCTGTTCAACGAGGGGGCCAGCGTGATCACGCTCAGCTATCTCGGCGCTGAGCGCGCCATCCCCAACTACAACGTGATGGGGGTGGCCAAGGCAGCCCTGGAGGCTTCGGTGCGTTATCTCGCGGCGGAACTCGGCCCCCAGAAGCAGGTGCGCGTGAACGCCATCAGTGCCGGGCCGATCCGCACCCTGGCCAGCTCAGCGATCGGCGGCATTCTCGACATGATCCACAACGTGGAAGTGAAAGCTCCGCTCAAGCGCACCGTCACCCAGCAGGAGGTGGGAAGCACGGCGGCCTTCCTGGCCAGCCCCCTGGCCTCGGGCATCACCGGCCAGGTGATCTACGTGGACGCCGGTTACTGCATCAACGGGATGTGAGCCGCGCTGTGACCAGAGCCCGCATCAACGGGGGCTGATCAGTGTTTCTGAGCGCATGGGCATCACCGATCCCATCCAGTCGATGCTGGTGCTGTGCAGGTTGTAGAAGGCAGCCTCCACCTGCAGGCGGCCGCCGCGCATCAGATCGGTGAGCAGCACGCTGGAGTCGACCAGGTTGCGGGCCGCGTTGAGGGTGTGGAGGCGGGAGGCCTGATCCAGGTCGTGCTGCCCGCCCAGGCTGAGCAGCTCCATGCGGAGCTGTCCCACCACCTGGGCCAGGCTCGGGGTGAGCTTCAGCGCTGGGTTCAGGGCCGCCTCAACGGCACCGCAGCGTTCATGGCCGAGCACCACGATCACCGGCACGCCCAGGTGGGCAACGGCGTACTCCAGGGAAGCGATGGCCGCGGTGGTGGAAAGGGTGCCGGCGTTGCGGACCACGAACAGGTCGCCGAAGCCTGTGTCGAACAGCAGCTCGACCGGCACCCGGGAATCGGCGCAGCCCAGCACCGCTGCCGTTGGATGTTGGCCCGATTCCACCTCGAGCATGCGCTCACGGCTGCTGTGGGGATGGAGCGATTCACCGTCAAGGAAGCGCCGGTGGCCTGCGTGCAGCTCGGCGAGCACCGCCTGGGGACAGTTGTTCAAGCAGCGGCCGACGCGATGCCGGCGATTGTGGACTGCTTGCGTTCATTGACTTCGGCATGATTGGTACCGTCCCGACCGATTGCCCTGTGTCCTCCCTTTCGGACCTCGATCACGGCAGCCCCGTCGGCCGCAGCGGCAGCATCGAGCGCGTCACCGGTGAAACGGACGTGCGCGTGCGCTTGGGCCTCGATGGAACCGGCCTCTGCCAGGTGAGCACAGGCGTGCCGTTCCTCGATCACATGCTGCACCAGCTGGCCAGTCATGGGCTGCTCGATCTGGAGATCACGGCCAACGGCGACCTCCACATCGACGACCATCACACCAACGAAGACGTGGGCATCGCCGTGGGTCAGGCCCTGGCCCAGGCCCTGGGCAGCCGCCAGGGCATCCAGCGCTTCGGCCATTTCGTGGCGCCCCTCGATGAGGCGTTGGTGCAGGTGGTGCTCGACTGCTCCGGCCGTCCCCACCTCAGCTACGACCTGGTGATCCCGGCCCAGCGGATCGGCACCTACGACACCGAGCTGGTCAAGGAGTTCTTCGTGGCGGTGGTGAACAACTCCGGCCTCACCCTGCACATCCGCCAGCTCGCCGGCGTCAACTCCCACCACATCGTCGAGGCCTGCTTCAAGGCCTTCGCCAGGGCCCTAAGGCTGGCGGTGGAGATCGACCCCCGCCGCGCCGGCAAGGTGCCCAGCAGCAAGGGAGTGCTGGAGCAGGCCGGAGGCCGACCCGCAACGTAATGGTTCGTTACGTGATGATGGGGATCAAGTTGTCTTCCCTGCCGCCCGCCCGATGACCGTCGCCCCCAGCCGCCCCGAACCCACCAGCCCAGCCACCGGCTCAGCCGTCGGCGATTACGACCGCGACGATTGGGCGAGTTCCTTCCGCAACGTCGGCAGCGAGCTCACCGGCGTTGCACTCACGCCCAGCTCAGGCACGATCCCGCCAGAGCTGGGCGGCACGCTCTACCGCAATGGTCCCGGCCGCTTGGAGCGCGGCGGTCGCTGGGTGCACCATCCCTTCGATGGCGACGGCATGATCACGGCCCTGCGCTTTGAATCCGGCGCGGCCAGCCTCTGCAATCGCTTCGTGCGCACCGAGGGCTGGGTGGCCGAGGAAGCCGCCGACAAGGTGCTGTATCGGGGCGTGTTCGGCACCCAGAAACCCGGTGGCCCGGCGGCCAACGCCTTCGACCTGCGGCTCAAGAACATCGCCAACACCCATGTGGTGCGGCTGGGCGACAAGCTGCTGGCGCTGTGGGAAGCGAGCTCACCGCACGCGCTCGATCCCGACACCCTGGAAACCAGAGGCCTCGACCTGATGGAGGGCACCCTGGCGGAGGGCGAGGCCTTCAGTGCCCATCCTCGCTTCGATCCGGGCCACCACGGCGAACGGCGCATGGTCACCTTCGGGATCAAATCGGGGCCCCGCAGCACGGTGCGGCTGATGGAGTACGACGCCAGCGCCGCCGGAACAGCTGAACTGAAGGCGGATCAGAAGCACAACTTCCCCGGCTTTGCCTTCCTCCATGACTTCGCGATCACCCCGAACTGGGCGGTGTTCCTGCAGAACGCGATGTCGTTCAACCCGCTCGGCTTCGTATTCGGACTCAAAGGGGCCGCCCAATGCCTGGGCTCCAAGCCCGGAACCCCCGGCGAGTTCTGGCTGATCCCGCGCTCCGGTGGCGGTGAACCGCGACGGGTTTCAGCCCCCGAAGGCTTCGTGTTCCACCATCTCAATGCCTTCGAAGAACCGGATTCCGGTAGCGCCGGCACGCTGGTCGTCGATTCGATCTACTACAACGATTTTCCGACGATCCCCCAGGGCGTCGACTTCCGCTCGATCGATTTCGACAGCCTGCCGGTCGGCCAGCTGAAGCGCTGCCGCATCGATCTGGCCAGTGGCGAGGTCAGCACCGAGCTGCTGGAGCAGCGCTGCTGTGAATTCGCCACGGTGAATCCCTCCCGGGTGGGGCTGAAGGCCAGCTGGGCCTGGATGGCGGTGACCGAAGTGGAAACAGGCAACGCTCCGCTGCAGGCCATCGAAAAGATCAACCTCGACACAGGCGAGCGCCGGCTCTGGAGCGCCGCTCCTCGGGGCTTCGTCAGTGAGCCGGTGATGGTGCCACGCCCGGGCGCAACGGCAGAAGACGACGGCTGGGTGATGGTGGTGGTCTGGAATGGCGCCCGCTGCGCCAGTGATCTGGTGATCCTGCGCGCGGGCGACCTCAGTGAGCAGGCCGTCCTGCCCTTACCGCTGGCGCTCCCCCATGGCCTGCACGGCAGCTGGGCGGAGGCGGCCTGAAAATGGCACGATCTTCTGTTGCTTTTCTGCCCGTGCCGTTTCTAGCTTCGCTGCTGCTGATCACCCTGTTCTGGCTGCCGATGCCGGCGGCGGCATCGCTGTTGCATGTGGCCGGATCGGTGCCCGACACCCTCGGCCTCAAGGACGGGGCCCTGCCCACCTGCCCCTCGGCCAATCACTGCGTCCGGGAAGACTGGCCGCTGGCTGATCCCATCGCTGCCCTCGCCCAGCTGCAGCCGGTGGTGGCGGCGATGCCAGGCACCCGGATTGAAACCGGCGCAGAGCCGGCGGCCACCTACCTCCATGCCACGGCAGAAAGCCGGCTGTTCGGCTTCATCGATGATCTCGAGCTGGCCAGCGACCCCGACCACGGCGTCCTGCAGGTGCGCTCGGCCTCCAGGCTGGGTGATTCCGATCTCGGGGTGAACCGAAAGCGGATCGAGTTGCTGCGCGAAGCGCTCCTCCCTTAAGAAGCGCCCGTTTTAGTGGCGCAGATGACGGGAGAGGGTGGCCTCGGAAAACAGGTGGCCGCGCTCCTGGGCGATCGCCACAACCGCGCTCGGATCGGCGGCGGCATCCACCCGCTGCTTCAAGGCCGGATCGGCTTCCACCTCGACAAGAAAGGCGGTGAGTTGGGACTTGGACACGGGGCTGCTGGCGGGGGACAGCCTCAGTCCTAGTCGGGGCTGCCAATCCCGGCCTCGCCCGGCCCGGGCGGCCGCGCTGGCGGCGGTGGCAGGGGCGTGCGTTGGAGCAGCGGTTTTGGCTCCGGTTCGGGTGGCTCAGGAGCCAGAACAGGCGGTGGTGGCAGGTCGGGCTCCAGCAGCGGAACCCTGGCGGGTTCGGGGATCGGATTCGGGGCCGTCTCCGGACCCACCACCTCCACCGGTGAGCGCTCCACCACCAGCTGGAAGCGGATGCGTTCGCGTTGGTTGATCAGCCGTTGCACCTCCGCCACCTGTTTGGGGGTCGGCTCGCCCGGGCGGCTGGCCCGCACCACCACGCGGATGATCGGCGGGTTCACATCCCAGTTGATCGAGAAATCAGCGATCTGGGCCTCCTGACCCAGTGTCACCGTTTCCCTGGTCAGCAGGGTCTGGATCGTGGTGGCCACCTGGCGCTGGACCAGCTCCTCGCGGCTGCGGCGAACCAGATCAAGGAAGCTGCCGGTGAGCGGCACCACCAACAGAGCGGTGAGGCCGAGGCTGACGATGCCCAGCCGGCTGCGACTCATCTGGTTTCTCAGGCCAGGCCCTGATTTGGCCAACACCAGCAGGCAACCGCTGAGGATGCCCATCAAGTTGGTGAGATACAGCAGCCCGGAGCCGAGCGCCACCGACCACTGGCTAGCGGAGAGCAGCAGGCCCAGGGCGCAGACCGGCGGCACCAGGGCCACGGCGATCGCCGTTCCCGCCAGCGACGACACCGCCTCACTGCGCAACCGGGCATAGGCAGCGATGCCACCGGCCACCAGGGCGATGCCGAGATCCAGCAGGTTCGGGGCCGTGCGGGCCTGGACCTCGCTGCCGAAATCACCCAACCCCGAGAGCCAGCCCAGCAACACCGAAACCCCGACGGCGATCAGGCCGCCCAGCAACAGGGTGAACAGCCCCTGCAGAACCAGCTTCACCCGGCCCCGCAGGATGCCGAAGGCCGTGGCCCGCAGCGGGGTGATCCAGGGGGCGATGATCATCGCGCCGATCACCACCGCGGCGCTGTTGGCCAGCAACCCCAGGCTGGCGATCAGGCTGGAGCCGAGGCTGAGCACGATGAACACCTCGGTGGTCCGGGCGTCGTCTTCGAATTCGGCGATCAGTTCGCGAACTCTCCTGGTCTTGGGATAGGCCGCTGGATCGATGCCTTTGTCGCCGTAATCCGCCGGGTTCACCATCTCAGGGGCGACTCCAGAACAGACAGGGGATCGAGAGCAGCACGGAGCCGCACAGATCAATCACGACGGTGATCTTGAGGTCCCCCATCGTGGGGGTAGAGGGTGCGCACAGCAACAGGGCCCGGATCTACGGCCAGGTAATGCTCAACCGCCCGTTCAATGTTGCGGTGCATCCTCTCGTTGCCCAGACGCTGTCCCAGCTCCGAGCGGCGGATCAGATCCAGCACCGTGGGGTTGAGGCCCGCCAACCAGAGGCTGATTCCCTCCTTCTCAAGGCGCTGCTCGGCTTCGGTGAGCGTTTTGAGGGCGGAGTACTCGATGTCGATCACGGCACTGCCATCGAGCACCACCACCGTGGGCTGGTGCTGGTTCACCTCGGCGCGCATGCGGCTGAGAACGCCGTGGGCATTGGCAAAAAACAGGCGACCCTCGGCGCGGAGGAGCAACAGCCCCGGCCAGCTCTCATCGTGGGGATGGCGCGGCGAGAGAGGCCGGAATACATCGGTGCCGAGCTTGCGTCCGATCGCGTACACCGGCGGGTTCACCTCCTGTTGCACCAGCGCCAGCAGTGACAGGATCACGGCCACCAGGATGCCCTTGAGGGTGCCCAGAAACACCACGCCCAGGAAGGCCACAACGGCCCAGTGAAATTCGGCGGCGCGCACGCGGCGGATCGCCAGGAACTCGCCAGGAGCGATCAGTTCGAATGAATAAACGATCACCACCACCGCCAGGGCGGCCAGGGGCATCAGGGCGATCCAGGGGGCCAGCAGCAGCAGGGTGGCCAGGGCGGCCGCTGCCGTGACCAGCTCCGCCATCTGGCTGCGGGCGCCGGCCTGGCGGTTCACCGCGGTCTGGGTGGTGCCACCGCCGGCTGCCATCCCAGAAAAGAAGCCGCCGCCGATGTTGGCCAGTCCCAGGGCCAGCAGCTCCCGGTCGGGGTTCGGAGAGGGTTCGTCAGAGGCGCGGAACGCCCGTGCCGCTGCGATGCTTTCGGTGAAACTCATCATGGCGATGCCCGCCGCCCCTGGCCAGAGAGCACCGACCAGGTTGAGCTCAGGCCAACTGAGTCTGGGCAGGCCCCGTGGCACCGCTCCCACCAGCTCGACGCCGAAGCGATCGAGCCCCAACAGGGCGCAACTGGCGATCGCCACGGCCACCAGCAGCAAGGGTGCGGGCAGCCTCGGGCACCAGCGCTTCAGGCCAAAGAGCAGGCTGAACAGCCCGACCGAGAGCAGCACCGTGGCGATCGACGCCTGGGGGATCTGACCGAGCAGGGCGGCAAGGTCGCGAAAGAAACCGGCTTTCTCCACATGCAGACCGAGCAACTTGGGCAGCTGATCCACCACGATCACCAGGCCGATGCCGGATTTGAACCCCACCAGCACCGATTCAGAGATGAAGTTGGCGATGAAGCCAAGGCGGAGCAGAGACGCGCCGCAGAGCATCACGCCCACCAGCAGGGCCAGGGTGGCGCTGGCCGCCATCAGGGCACTGGAATCGGCCAGCGGCGAGAGACGGTTCAGCTCGCTGCCCACCAGGATCGCCAGCGTTGTCGTGGTGCTGACGCTCAGGGGCCGGGAACTACCGAAGAGGGCGTACACCACCATCGGCACCAGGGCCGTGTAGAGGCCCACCTGCACGGGCAGTCCGGCCACGGTGGCGTAGGCCATCGCCTTGGGCAGCACCACCGCCGCAGCCGTCAGGCCGGCCACCAGATCCACCCGCGGCAGGGCTTGGCCAACGGCAGATCGATGGAGAAGGGCCTGGATCTGCTTCAAGGCGTGGGTGATGAAACCTGAGTTCTTGCGCAAGTTTCCTCGTTGAAGCTCTCACGCATGGACCAAATCATGGATCCGCTTTCCCCCGTTGGGCTGGGCGGAGAATTCAGAGGAGATGGCCCATCAGCATCATCATTTGAGGGTTTTGATCGAACTGATCCACTCGCGCAACTGCTCAGAGGCCACCTCCTTGCCGCCCAGGCCGAAGGCCACGGCCACGGCCACAGCGATCGAGCCAAAAAGCAAACCGAAAGCAATCGAGACGATCATCGGCGCCACGCCGATCTGCTGCAGGGCCATGGCGCCGGCGAAGGCGATGATCGCCAGCCGGGTGATGGTGGAGAGCATGGGGGCCAGAGGACCCGACGAAGCGACGACCACCTGACTGGCCAGATTGGCCAGGTAAAGCCCGATCGCGAACACCACCAGCCCGGCCATGATCTGGCTGAACACCAGCAGCATCACTCTGAACACATCGGTGAGGGCCGGCAGGGCCAGCACATTCGAGGCGGCGATGCAGGAGAACAACAGGATGGCCAGAAAAGCCACCACACCCACCAGCTCCGAAGGTGAACGCATGCTGTCGTTGGCCTCGGCATTGGCAGCCTTGCCGTACTCCGGCAGGCCGATCCACTGGAACAGACGGTTGAAGCCGACGCCGGCCAGCACGCGATCCACCAAGCCAGCCACGAAGCGGCCCACCAAGATGCCCACGGCCACGATCAGCAGAGCCGTGAAGATCTGGGGCAGGCTCACCAGCACCTGGGCCAGCATGGCGGTGGCCGGGCCTGAAAGCGCCGGGATCTCCAGGGCATCGAGGGCAGCGGTGGCCGTGGGGATCAGCACCACCACATAGACCAGCGTTCCGGCGATCCAGGAGAGCCGTTGGTTGCCCTTGTCAGGGTTGAGGCCGAAATCGGCGCCGGCTTTGTCGAGGCCGCTGGCGGCCACCAAATTGGACACCACCCCCCGCATGGTCTTGGCGATCAGCCAGCCGATCACCGCAATCGCCAGCGCTTTGACCAGCTGCGGCAGGGCACCGATCAGATCTTCGAACAGGCCCACCACCGGCGTGATCTGGGCGCCGAGGTTGAGGGCGCCAAGCACCAGCGGCACGAAAAACAGAATGATCAGCCAGAAGACCAAGTTGGCAACGGTCTCGCCGATCAGCATCCCGGCCGGTGCGTCGTCCTCCTTGCTGTCGAAGAGTTTTTCGTCCAGTCCCAGGTTGGCTGTGGAAGAGCGGACGATCGAGCGCGCCAGCGTGGCCAGCACAAAAGCCACCGTGGCCAGGATCGCGGCCGAGAGCAACTTCGGCAGGTAGGCGAAAATCTGGTTCACCAGCTCGCTCACCGGCTCCGACACCGAGCGCAGATCAAGGGTGTCAAGCGCCGCCAGCAGGGCCAGCACGATCACGATCCAGAACACCGCGGTGGAGAGCCAGCGACTCAAGCGCAGGGGCTTGATGCCTTCACCACGGCCCGAGAGGGTGCGGGAGAGCCGCTCATCGACAGCCAACCTCCGCAGCACGGTGCGGCAGATCTTGGCGGCCACACCGGCCACCAGCCAGCCCAGAAGCAAAATCGCCAACGCCCCCAGCAGATTCAGCACCACTGGCAGCGCCTCAGCACCAAGGGCTGTCAGGTCAACACTGACGGGTGGAGACGCAGGCGTGGCAACAGCACTGAGCGGAAACGGTGGATGCATGGATGGCAATCAAGGTCAAAAGAAAATGGCGATGGCGACAGGCGCTGCTACGGCCAAGGCCACAGCCATCCGTTACAAGCTCGGCACGGAACTAGCCATTGTCAACAAATTGAAGGAATCGGAAGGGAACCGCGAGCTGAGCAAAACTGGTGGGCCAGCCGGCAAATCTGCCAGCCTCCAGTGAAGCTTGCCGCTGCTGGATGAACGACCTGGACACCTGGGATCAGCTGCTTCGCCTGCATGTGGATCAAGCCGGCAGGGTGGATTACGCCGGCTGGCTCAGCCACCATCCCCACACCCTGAGCCACTGGCTGGCTGCACAGACAGCCGAAACCGATGGACGCCAGGAGCATCTGGCCCACTGGATCAACCTTTACAACGCCTTCACCATCCAGGCCGTGCTCAAGGCCTACCCGATCGCCTCGATCCGCCCGACGCTGCTGGGCCTGCCGAACTGGATCGGCTTTCTGGCCTTCTTTCAACGCAAGCGACACAGGCTTGCGAAGCAATGGATCAGTCTGGCCTGGATTGAGAACCGGATGTTGCGTCAGCAGGGCGATCCACGCATTCACTTCGCCATCGTCTGCGCGTCATTGGGCTGCCCGTTGCTGCGCAACGAGGCCTACCGGCCCGAGCTGGTGGAGCAACAACTGGACGACGACCTGAAGCGCTTTGTCAACAATCCAAGCAAGGTGCGTTATGATCCAGAACAGAACATTCTATTTTGCAGCAAGATTTTTCAGTGGTACAAAGCCGATTTTCTTGACGAACATACTTCGCTATCGCATTACATCTTGCCCCATCTGACAACAAGCTCCAAGCCCATCAACAAACAAAATGCTGAATTAAATTCTCAGCCAAGCACGGAGACAAAGACTGAGCCAAGTATAGAGACCACAAACAAGCCAAGGAGTCACCAAAACAATGAGCCACACCTGTCCTTTCTCCCCTATGACTGGAGCCTGAATCAGCGAATGTCTTCATAGAAGCGCTTCATCCGGCCTGGTGGCATGCCAAGGCCCCAGAGAATACCAATGGAGAGATACATCACAACGGCTTTACAGGTTCCCCACTGCCGAACCCGCCGGTCTGAACTGAACACCACCCGGCGGATCAGTTTGATCCTCCCCCTTTTCAGCAACTTGAAGCAAAGATCCCCATCTTCCAGAAGTGGAAGCGATTCATTGAAGCCCCCAACACTCCAGAATGTGTCACGCCGGGTGATCATCACCTGATCACCGAACAGAAGCCGGAACCCCCTAAGGAACAGATGGGGGCGAAACAGAAGCGGCGCCCCATGGGTTTTCAGCAGGTTCAGAGTGGAAATCAACCAGCGGGTCTTGCCATCAGACCGCATCAACGACACGAAGCCAGCGCAGGCGATTGAATCATCCGCCAAGGCACCCCTGGCCACGCTCACCAGATCGGTGGGGATGCGGGTGTCGGCATGGAGAAAACAGAGGAGGGTGCCGCTGGCACGGCGGGCACCTTCGTTCATCTGAATGGCCCTGCCGGCCGTTGAGGTCTGTACAACTGTGATCCCCGCTCCATGGGCGATGGTTGTGGTGGTGTCCGTGCTGCCTCCATCCACCACCACCACGTCCCAGGCTGGCGGGTTGAGGGCCTGCACCGTGCGCAGGATGCCGAGAAGCCAAGCCTCCTCATTCAGGGTTGGAATGATGATCGAGAGACGCTCCATCGCCACTGCCTAGGAGCTGGTTGCCAGGCCAAAACAACAACGGAGTGGACCGAGTCGCCGGATGATGCCCTCGTACACAGCAAAACTCAACAGCAGGGAAAGAATACAGATGATCAGAAACTTGGCTGTGATGCCAAGCTCAAGCGGCACCACAAACCAGGCCACCACCACCAGCAGCGGCTGATGAACCAGGTAGAGCGGCAGCGCGGCCCCACGTCCATAGCGAAGGATGGGATGGGGGGCTATCAGGAAGCGGCGCGCCAACGCCAACGCAGCCAACACGGCGATCCAGCTGTTAAAACCACGGAAAGCCTGGACAAGAATGAATGCCATCGAATAGCCAGACGGCGGCATCGATGGACTGAGCCCTAACCACACAACGCTCGCCATGCAGGGAACAGCAAGGCTGAGGATCGTCCATCTCTGCTTGTCCAGCACAAGCAAGAAGCCTGGCTGGCAACAGAATAAATAGCCGTAAAAGAAATAAAGAAGATAAAGCGTCAGATTGGCCCAGTCGTCATAAACGTTCTGGAAGCCCGGCCAACCCGGACGCAACAGGGCTTCTGACAGCATCAGCGGCAGAGCCAAGAGCAGGAGCGAAGACCATGACACTGGCCAGGACATCAAGAGTGAAAGACGGCCATGGCTGCGATCATGCTGCAGCCATAACAGCACCGGAAGGCAGAGGAGCGAGATCACCAACAGATAAGCCAGAAACCAGAGATGGGCCCACTCAAAATGACCGACTGGCCGAATTCCATCAAAAAAGTGGGGATAAAACTGCAGGTAGTTCTGGTTCGATCCCGTGTCCTGCAGCTCGTGCAGATAAACCTGTGGAGGCACCAGCAACAGAATGCCAACCAGCAGGGGAACAAGCAACCGCCGCAGGCGTTCCCGCAGGTAGCGCGCAGGGCTGCGCAGCTGCAGGGAGTGCCAGCAGGCAGAGCCAGCCAGAAAGAACAACAACGGCATGTGCCATTGATACAGGAACTGAACCAGGCCAGCCAAGGCTGCACTCTTTTGGGGGTTGACCACATAGAAGACACCGAGTTCTCCGGTGTAGAATACGGCCGCTGCATGGAACGGGATCAACAACAACACGGCGATCAGCCTGGCCCAGTCAAGAGCCTGTGATCGCTCAGGTGTGTGGCTTGCCTGGCTGCTGATCATGAGTGCGTGATCATGGGCATGGCCCTAGAAGCCTGGAAGAACAATTCAAGAAGAAAAGTTATCACTTGAGCAAGGGAACACTATCGCCATAAAGATGATCTCGACAGCGATCTTTCTGTTACGAAGACGCTCAAAGTCAATGAACCAACACGTGAGCTGATGAGTCGGCTGGCTTCCCAAACAACTGCAAGTGCCTGCTCAATCTTCTCTTTCATTCCCGCCTGACTGAGCCTAGCAAGCCAAACAGCATGACTTGCCCATTCGCCATGAATGCTAGGTGCTCATTGCCATGAATCCTTTCTTTCAGCCAGATTTCGATCCAACTGATTTTTTTCAGCTTACTGCCATGGGGCGTGCCGATGACCCTCGTGGTCTACAACAGAGAAGATCATCGAGGAGATCGAAATACTCATAGTGCAGATTTTTATGGATGTTTCTATCTATCACAGGTTGCCAGCTTCTTGCTTTGGCTAGCATTTTGATGCAGCACAGGTCATCCACTAGTTGCCATGACTGGCGATTGAGTGCAATCCTGAAAATGTCCATTTCCGAACCTAAAGACGAAATAGCACTACTAGGGTCTGGTTGATTCAGATCGAGAGATTGTTGATCATGCGTTTGGATTATGGCTCGCTGGCCGGGGCTTTCGTGGGAGCCATCGTGGCCGCTTGGGGATCTGCGACGCAGGCGGAACAGCTGATGGATCAGTGCTTCGAAAACCTTGCAGTTCGTAGTGGGCAGGCCCATCAACGATCCTCAGTCGAGGCAGCCATCGATCTGACATCCTGTGAACTGACTCTTGGCGAAACGCAACAAGCCATTCGATTGCCCCAGCACGCTCAAGCCGAGCCTGCAAAAGCTTCCGATGAAATGCCCGCAAGCCCAGGGGGCACGGAGGATCTCGCCAAACAATCTCAGAATCCGATTGCCAATCTCATCAGCCTGCCCATCGAATTCAATACCATCTCGGGAGTAGGCCTTTCAGAGGCCCGATCACTGAACATTGTCTCCTTCAAGCCGGTCATTCCAGCGAAGCTGGGCAGCAGTGGTTGGAGCCTGATTACGCGCACGATCATTCCATTCGTGAATGCTCCCACCTCTGACACGGGCCGGCAAGCCATCACCGGTATCGGAGACATCAACCCCCAATTCTTCTTCGTTCCCGAAAGCAAAAATGGCCTCACCTGGGGGGTCGGTCCCGTGCTGACACTGCCCACAGCCAGCAACGAGCAGTTGGGGTCAGGGAAATGGAGTGGGGGGCCCGGGGCGGTCGTGGTCGTCACGACCGACAACCTGGTCTTCGGAGCCGTCGCCAACAACCAGTGGTCCTTTGCCGGCTCCAGCCGTCGTGACGAGGTCAACAGCTTGCTTATACAGCCCTTCTTGAATGTCAACCTTGATGGAGGTTGGTACCTGGTGTCGTCGCCGGTGATCACCGCCAACTGGCAAAACTCCGATCAGCAGGGACAATGGACCGTGCCCATCGGCGGCGGATTCGGTCGGGTGTTCCCGATTGGTACCCAACAGGTGAACGCCACCCTGCAGGCCTACTGGAATGCGGCCAAACCCGAGGGCGAGGGGACCTGGTCTGCCCGTGCCCAGATCACCTTTCTATTCCCACGCTGAAGCCGGGCGAGAGCGGTGTGGAGTCAGGCCGTTGTTCGAGCCGGCAGCAGCTTCAGAAACAACGTGGAGAGCAGAATGCTGACCAAGGTGTAAGTGAGAACAGCAGGGATCAGTCCTTTGATGGCGGATCCGTAGACCACCGCCAGCTGGGCAGCCAGGCCCAGATTCCTGGTGCAGGTCACCAGCGCCACGGTTCGTTGCTTGTCAGCATCCCTCTCGGCCAGGCCGTAGCCGATGGCCAGGCTGATCGCCACCATCAAGGCCATCGCCACCAGGGCCGCCAGATTCCCGGCCAGAAAGGGGAACAGGCTGCTGCTGGTGATCACCAGCAGCAGCACGACCACAAGCAACAACAAGGCCGTGGCCACTTGATTGATCACGCCACTCCAGCGCTCACCCCAGGCAGGCTTCCAGGCCTTCAGCAACAGGCCGGCCGCCAGCGGAAACAACTGCACCCTCGTGACCTGCAGCGCCACCTCAGCCGGTGTGATGTCCCAGCCATCCACCGGATTGACCCGGGTGAACAGCTCCACCATCAACGGGACCGAAACGATCGCCAGGATCGCCGCCGAAACCTGGATGCAGGCCGCCAGCTCGGGTGAACTGCCCGGGGAGCTCACGCGTCTCAGCGCCAATGGGGCACTGGGGCAGATCACCATCAAGGCGATGGCAAACCTGGCCGGGGAGGAGAGATCGGCCGTCAGAGGCAGCTCCAGAAGCAGGAGACCTGCCAGGGGCACCAACAGGCAGGTGCCCACCAAAATCCGTGCCATCACCCCGGGGTGCTGGCGCAGGACAGCAAAGGAGGAGGGTTTGAGCCCAAGGCCAAGGGCAAACATCACCGTGAAGATGGCGACACTGACCAACAGAGCAACGATGGGCGGCATTGGAGTCAGCGGAAGTTCAAGAGCAGAGCAGCGCAGCCATGGACCCTGATGCGAGCCTCAGGATCCAGACGCTCCCATGATCAGCAGCGACAACGCCACAATGCCGATCAGGGTGAGCGCAATGGCTGTGAAAATCGTGATGGAGGTCTGATCGATGTAGACAAAATCATCACGCTTCAGCTGCCTCAAGGTGCGCAGGTGCTGGCGGGTTGCCGCCGACATCGAAACGATGCCGATCAGCACGAATCCAATCGCCACCAGCCTCACACTCAGGCCAGCCTGGGAACTGCCCTCAAAGCGACTGGCGTTGATGGCGCCGACGATCTTGTCGAGACCGAAGCCGAAGCTGATCAGCGAGAGGCTGGTGCGGATCCAGGCCATCATCGTGCGCTCGGCCGCCGCCCGGCTGCGCTCTTTGGCCAGTTCGTTGTTGAGGTTGCCCATCAATCTGAGTGTTCACGAAGGCTGTCGGAAGGAATGTCGCCGGCTGCGGAGTGGGCCTGTCTGCGTTTCTGCCCATCCTCCAACTTCTGCTCGGTTTCCACCTCCCGGGCCAGAAAAACATTGAGGAAGGTGCGAATCACCGCCACCACCCCTAACTGGATCAGGTTCTGATTCGAGGGTGAGGTGGTCGTGGCCACGATGTCGGCGGCCAGCTGAAACTCCAGCGCCATCGACAACCAGCTGCCGAAGGTCAGGCGGATGGCATTGAAGGGCCGCGGCTGGCGATAGCCTCGCTGGCGCAAGCGCAGGGCCTGGCTGACGGTGACGACCAGGCCGATCGCCACGCACACCACCGACAGGCCTTCAAGCAGCAGGCGCAGGCCACCGGCCAAGCCGTCGATCCACTCGGCGAACAGGCCTGCTTCCATCGGTCAGCTCCGCACGATGCAGCGGAAGCCCATGTGGCAGGTGGAGGTGTCGATCCCCTGGGCCATGCGCGCCGCCGGCCGGTAGCGGCGGCAGTAGCTGGGGGCGCAGAGAAAGGAGCCACCCTTCACCACCTTGCGGGGCAGGCCCAGGTGCTGGGAGGTGGAATCGATGCTGGCCTCACGGCTGCCACCGCGGGGATTGGGGATCGTGCAGCAGCCCGGCTTGGCCTCATTCCGGTGGCGTTGCCGCTCGGGGTCGGCGGCGTGGTCTTGGTACCAGTCGTCGGTCCATTCCCAGACATTGCCGATGCAGTCGAGCAGGCCATAGCCGTTGGCGGGGAACACCCCCACCGGAGAGGTGCGCTCGTAGCCGTCCTGGCGGGTGTTCTGGTGGGGGAATTCACCCTGCCAGGTGTTGGCCAGCATGCGGCCGCCGGGGTGGAGCTCCGTGCCCCAAGCGAACTCGGCCCGCTCCAGCCCCCCACGGGCAGCCCGCTCCCACTCCGCCTCGCTGGGGAGCTGCTTCCCACTCCAGGCGGCGTAGGCCTGGGCATCTTCGAAGGCCACATGCACCACGGGATGGTGCTCGCGACCCTTGATCGAGCTGCCGGGGCCTTCAGGATGGCGCCAATGAGCTCCGGGGCGATAGACCCACCAGCGGTAGGGATCGCCCTGGCTCACAGACCCCGGCGGGGGGACGAACACGATGGAGGCAGGGGCCAGCAGGGCTGCGTCGGCGCCGGGATAGTCAGCGGGATCAGCGGGCCGCTCGGCCAGGGTGCGGTGGCCCGTGGCCTTCACGAACTTCTGGAACTGGGCGTTGGTGACCGGCGAGCAGTCGATCCAGAACCCTTCCACGCTCACCCGGTGGGCCGGGGCTTCCTCGGGGTAGTGATCGTCAGATCCCATTGAGAAGCTGCCGCCCGGAATCCACACCATCCCCCTGGCCGGGGGGCGGCCTGGGCGGCTGGCCCCCGGCAGGGAGGCGGGGGTAGGAGCGGCGGTCGGGGCCAAAAGGACGGGGTGAAAGGGTGATCAGGCGGGGCTGGACTCAGGAACTACCGAGGGTGGAGGTCATCTTCTCGATGGCATCCCCCACCGTGAAGCTGGCCGCCTTCTGGCGAGGCGGAAACTCCTTGAGGCTTTCCAGTGCCTTGGCCACCCGCGCCTGGGCAGGAATCAACAGGAAGACGTGGTCCAGCATCCAATCCCAGTAGGTGTTGGAGGTGATGTCGGCCCGCTCGTAGGGATCGGTGAGCAGGTTAAAGATCTTGGGGATGCGCAGAACGGTGAACGGTTCAGCCCAGATCTGCAGCGTTCCGGTGCAGCGCTGCTCCATGAACACGAACTTCCAGTTGTCATAACGCAGGGCGGTGAGATCGCCATCATCAGAGAAGTAGAAGTAATCCACCCGGGGGCTGGTGTCGGTCTTGCCGGTCCAGTAGTCGAGCATGTTGTAGCCATCGAGATGCACCTTGAAGGTCTTGCTGCCCACCGTGTGACCCTCCAGGCACTTCTGCTTGATGTCCGGTTCCCCGGCGGCGGCCAACAGCGTGGGCAGCCAGTCGAGATGGCTGACGATGCCGGTGAGCAGGCTGCCGGGCTCGATGTGCCCCGGCCAGCGCACCATCGCGGGTACCCGGTAGGCCCCTTCCCAGTTGGAGTTCTTCTCGTTGCGGAAGGGGGTCATGCCGGCATCGGGCCAGCTGTTCATGTGCGGCCCGTTGTCGGTGCTGTACATCACGATCGTGTCGTCGGTGATGCCCAGCTCATCCACCAGATCCAGCATCTCACCGATGCAGTTGTCGTGATAGATCATCACGTCGTGGTATTCCGATTGCCAACGCCCTGACTGGCCAACGTCCTGGGGACGGGCATGGGTGCGGAAGTGCATGTGGGTGGTGTTGAACCACACGAAGAACGGTTCGCCAGAGGCCACCGCCTCCTTGATGAAGCGCTTGGCCTCCTTCATGAACTCCTCGTCGGCCGTCTCCATTCGCTTCTTGGTGAGCGGGCCGGTATTTTCGATGCGCTGGGTGCCGTCGCCGTTGGCCCAGCAATGCAACACACCCCGGGGACCGAAATTCTTTTTAAAGTTCGGATAATCGGCTTCGGGGGGATAGTCCCGCAGCTCCGGTTCCTCCTCGGCATTGAGGTGATACAGGTTGCCGAAGAACTCATCGAAGCCGTGCATCGTCGGCAGATGCTCGTCGCGGTCGCCGAAGTGGTTCTTGCCGAACTGGCCGGTGCGGTAACCCAGGGGCTGAAGCAGTTCGGCGATGGTGGGATCCTCCGCCTGGTAGCCGGCCTCGGCGCCGGGCAGACCCACCTTGCTGAGGCCGGTGCGGATCACGCTCTGGCCGGAGATAAAAGCAGCCCGACCGGCGGTGCAGCTCTGCTCGGCGTAGTAGTGGATGAACTTGGCGCCTTCCTTGGCCACCCGATCGATGTTTGGGGTCTGGTACCCCATCAGGCCATCGCTGTAGCAGCTGAGGTTGCTCTGGCCGATGTCATCGCCCCAGAGAATCAGAACGTTGGGTTGACCGTTGGGCATGGGTGGCACAAAGAGGCGCAGGAAAGGGCGGGCGATGCCACGCCGAACCATTTTGTTGGCCGTGGCAGGCTTGTTCCACTCAAAAAGTGCAAGCGGCAATGCGGGATTGCCAGACCTTCAGCAGCGTTGAAGAACTGGCGGACCTGCTCCAGGCGACCGGGCTGGATCTCCAGCTCTGCCAGCTCTCCGGCGGGCGCCTGCAAGGGCGGATGGCCCTGAAGGAGCTGGGGGGGCTGAGGCTGCTGCGACTTCAGGTCAACCGCCGGCTTCTCTTTGCTGGTTCCAAGCCGGCCCATCGCCAGTTGGTGGCCCTCGATCTGGCCATGGGCCCGCGGCAGGCCCCGCTGCGGGCCCATGGGGTGGCGATGCTCCCGGACACACTCTTTGGCCTCGACGCCCGCTCGGAGGTGCACCTCTCCACACCGGAGCTGCTCGATCTGGGTGTGGTGATGCTTGAGCGCAGCGTCCTGCAGCAGAGCAGCAACGAATTCGGCGGCCCCGACCTCACGGCGCCCCGCCTGAGCGCCAACTGGCTGGAGGTGGGTCCCGAACGCCATAGAAGCCTGCGCCAGTTATTGCTGACGCTGTTGTCCGCCCCCACCGCGCCCGCCGGCGCGATCCAGGGCGACCTGGTGCCGCTGCTGCTCGAAGCGATGGTGCATGGCTCCGGCTGCAGGGCCGACCTCTGCCCGCCTCCGGCTCGGATCGATCTGGTCAAACAGGTGCAGCAATGGGTGGAGGACCATCCCGGCGAACCAATCAGCCTGGAGACGCTCTGCCGCCAGGCTCACGTCGGCCGCCGCAGCCTGCTCCAGGGCTTCCGGGAACACCTCGGCATGGGCCCGATGGCCTACATCAAGTTGAAGCGCCTGCATGGCATCCGCCGCGAACTGCTCCGGGCCCAGCCTGAATCGGTAACGGTGGCAGGGCTCGCCGCCCGCTGGGGATTTCTCAACCCGGGGCACTTCGCCCGGGATTACCAGCGGTTGTTTGGCGTTCTCCCCAGCCAGACCCTGAACGGCCGCGGCTAGCTAAGGGCAGGGCTGGGCGGTCGCCGTGCTATCCGGATCCGGGAACACCCGCGCCCAGTCGTTGCGCATGCTCACCACGGTCCAGCCGCGCTCCTGGGCCTGATCGAGCGCCAGGTCGAGCTTGCCGACCGGGGAGCGGCGGTCGTAGGCCACCTCCCGCTCGGCGTCGTCATGGCGGATGAGCATCCCCAGGCGGCTGCCGGGCAGGGAGGTCGTCCACTCCAGCATCTGCCGATCGCCATCGGAGTTGCCGAAGGCCGCAATCGGCGGCCGGCCGATCAGCCGCTCGATCGACAAGGGCTTGATCGCCTCATCATTGAGCACCTCCAGTTCGGGCTGCCGCAGAATCATCGGCTTGCCATCACGGACGACGTAGGTGGTGCGGACGCTGGAGCCGATCACCTGCTCCGGTGGAATGCCGTAGAGCTCCTGGCTGATCGCCCGCAGGAACGCTCCACCACCGCCGGAAACGATGTAGGTGCGGAAGCCGTTGACGCGGAGCAGCTCGAGCAACTCCAGCATCGGCACGTAGGTGAGGGAGGTGTAGGGCCGCTGAAGGCCGGGATGGCAGGCGGTGTTGAACCACTCGCGGGCCAGGGCTTCGAAGGCCTGGGGGGTCATGCCCGCGTGGGTGATCCCCACGAGCTCCATCAGCCCCTTCGTCCCCATCGCCAGCGCCGCCTCGCCGTTGCCGGCGGCGGCAGCGGCAACCACGGGATTGGCGGCGAGTTCCGGCCGCTCCTGCAGCAGGCGGCGGGCACGGTCGATGGCAAAGGCCAGCTGGGCGTACATCGGCTGCTCCGACCAGAGCGTGCCGTCGTTGTCGAACACGGCGATTCGCTCGGCCGGAGGCACGTACCCCTCGCCCCCCTCCGTGGTGACGGTGCGAATGAAGCTGAGCAAACGTTGCCGGGCGGGCCCCTCGCGCCAGGAGGGCAGCAGCGGCTGCTCGATCACCGCCCCTGCCAGCGGCGCCGACTCCAGGGCGGCTCCCGTGGCGGCACGCACGGGCAAACCCTGGCCCAGCACTGACGAAGCCAGCAGGGCGGCAGCCAACAGGGGGAGCGATCCGTGGGCCATCAGGGTGGGCTGAGAGGGAACAACATCGCCATTCTGGGGAGCAGCGCCTCAAAGGCCCGGCCGCGATGGCCCAGCCGCCGCTTCTGATCCGGCTGCATCTCGGCGAAGGTCAGGCCCACGTCCGGAACCAGGAACAGTGGGTCGTAGCCGAAACCACCGGCGCCGCGGGGTTGCTCCAGGATCAGTCCCTCACAGATTCCCTCCACCTCCAGCAGCGTGCGGCCACTGGGGTCGGCCACCGCCAGCACGGCGGTGAAACGGGCCCGCCTGTCGCTGCAGCCGGCCAGCTCCCGCAGCAGCCGGGCGATCCGCTCGGCGTCGGTGCTGGCGTAACGGGCGGAGTGGAGGCCAGGGGCGCCGCCGAGGGCATCGACGCTCAGGCCGGAGTCGTCGGCGAGGGCCCACTGGCCGGTGAGCCGCGCCACCGCTTCGGCCTTGAGGCGGGCGTTGGCGGCGAAGCTGTCGCCGGTTTCCTCCACCTCCAGGCCCGGGGGCTGGGGGCGCACGTCGAGGTTCAGGCCCGAGCCCGCCGCGCCCAGCAGGGCCGTGAACTCGCGCAGCTTGCCGGGGTTGCCGCTGGCGATCACCAGCGGCATGGGCGTGGGTTGGATCCGTTCAGTCATCGCGCTACGACCCCGCTCCTACCGCCTCGGCGAACTGCTGCGCCCAGGCCAGCACCGCGGCCACCCGCTCCTGGCTTGGGGCCTCGCAATACAGCCGCAGCAGCGGTTCGGTGCCCGAGAAGCGCAGCATCAGCCAGTGGCTCGGGCCCAGCCGCAGCTTGAGGCCGTCGGTGTTGCTCGCCTCCAGCACGGGCACTCCAGCCACAACCTGCGGCGGCGCCTCAGCGAGCTGGCGCTCCAGCCGTTCGCGGCTGGCCATGTCCTTGAGGCGGAGGTCGAGCCGGTCGTAGGCGCTGCCGCCGCCATGGGCCGCCCGCAGCCGGTCGAGCCGCTCGCCCAGAGGCAGGCCGCCCTCCACCAGGGCCTCCACCAAGAGCAGGGCCACCAGCAGGGCATCGCGCTCGGGCAGGTGCACGCCCACGCCCACGCCCCCCGATTCCTCGCCGCCGATCAGCACCTCACCCTTGAGCATCTCAGCGGCGATGTATTTGAAGCCCACCGGCTTCTCCACCACCTCGCGGCCCAGCCCCCTGGCCACCAGCTCCATCAGGTCGGAGCCGCTCACCGTTTTGATCACCATCCCCGGCAGGCCGCGGGCCCGGGCGAGGTGGTCGATCAGCAGGGGCATGAGCAGCTGGGTGCTGCAGTAGCGGCCCTGTTCATCAATGGCGGCGATGCGGTCGCCGTCGCCATCGAAGACGATGCCCACTGCCGGGCGCCCCGCCGCGGTGGAGGCGCGCACCGCTTCGATCAGCTCGCCGAGATAGGCGGCTAGCGGCTCGGGGGGATGGCCGCCGAAGAGTGGGTCGCGCTGGGAGCGAATCTCACGGATCGCCTCACCGGCTCCGCCAGATCCATCCGCACCGCCGGCGAGCAGGGCGGGCAAGCCGCCGGCAGCGGAGCCATGCATCGGATCGACGATCACCTGCAGCCCCAGCTGCGTGAGGCCCTCCAGCAGGCGGCTGGTGTCGACCTGGCGGCGCAGGCCGCTGAGGTAGTTCGTCCAGCCATCGAAGCGGGGGGTGACGCCGGGCACCGGCACGGTGAGGCCACCGGCCTCCAAGCGGCGCTCGACCCGGGCGGTGAAATCGCCTTCCACCGAACCGCCGAAGTGACCCTTGATCTTCAGGCCCAGCCATTCGGGCGGGTTGTGGCTGGCGGTGATCACCAGGGCCCCGAGGGCGCCCCGCTCGACCACCGCCCAGCTGCAGGCGGGGGTGGGCACGGGCGTGTCGGTGAGCAGGGGCTCAAGGCCGGCCCCGCGCACGGCACTGCCGATGGCTTCGGCCAGCTCCGGGGCCAGGAAGCGGCGGTCATAGCCGATCACCACCTCCCGACTCGTGAGGCCTTCGGGCGCGGAATGCTCCAGCTCCCTGGCGGCAGCCGCCGCCACCGGCAGCAGGCGCTCGATGGTGATGTCGACGCCGAGGATGCCGCGCCAGCCATCGGTGCCGAACTGGATCGGTCCTGGCTCCAGGGGCAGGGGTGGGGAAACCATCAAACTGGCGGGCAATACATAGCTCGTAGCAGCAGCTCCTGGCCTGCGGGACAACAAGGTGCCGGCCTGGTGGCAGACCACTGGCCGCCCTAGCCTGGGCCGATGCCTTGTGCCGTTGAAGAGCAGGTTGTCACCGACCGATTGCTGCGCAGCTGGCTGCGTTGCCGTCGGCGGGCCTGGCTTGACCGCCACGGCGACCCCAGCCAACGGCTCTGGAGCGCCCATCGCACCCTGCAGCTCGACGACCAGCAACGCTGTTTCGTGGGCCTGCTCGGCAAGATTCCCGGTCAGGGCGAGGCCGCTTGCGCAGCCGGCGACGCCGCGGTGGTGGGCCTGCGGCTGGTGGAACAGGTGCCGGGGGGGCTGCGGCTGGAGGGCCATCCCCCCCTGCTGGTGCGCACCGCCGGCAGCAGCCGCTGGGGCTCCCATGCCTACCAGCCAGCCCTGGCCCGCCAGGGGCGACGGCTCACCCGGGAGCACCGCTTGATGCTGACCCTCTGGGGCCGGCTGCTGGCCGGCTTCCAAGGGGCTCCTGTGAGCCATGGCCTGGTGGTAGCCGGCCATGGTCGCCACCAGGAGCGCGAACAGCTGCCGCTCACCGCTGCCCTGAACCGCCAGCTCGACGACGCCCTGCCCAGGCTGGCCGCCGAGCTGGCCTCTGCGCAGCCACCGCCCCTGGTGAACGACCGCCGCAAGTGCGTGCTCTGCTCCTGGCGCGGAGCCTGCGACCGGGAGGCGGCCGCCGAAGGCCACCTCAGCGAAGTGAGCGGCATCGGCGGCAAGCGCCGGGAGCTGCTGATCGAGCTGGGCCTGCAGCGGCTCTCCGACCTGGCGGGCGCCGAGCCCGAGCAGCTGGCCGATGCCTTGGAGGTGCACGGCGAACAGCACCGGGAGATCGCCGCCCAGCTGGTGGCCCAGGCCCGGGTGCAGCAGCAAGGCACGCCGGTGCGCCTGGAGGCCAGCCCCGCCCTGGCCGACCTGGAGCGGGCGCCGGGGCTGCTGCTCTACGACATCGAATCTGACCCCGATGCCCGCGACGACTTCCTGCACGGGTTCCTGAGGATCAAGCGCCAGGCCGATGGCTCCTGGCCGACCACAACCGAGGGCAGCCAGTACCTGCCGGTGCTGGGGCTGCATGAACACGGCGAAGCCCGGCTCTGGCAGCGGCTGCGCCTGTTGCTCGATCGCCATCCGGGCTGGCCCCTGCTCCATTACGGCGAAACCGAATCGGTGTCGCTCTGCCGGCTGGCCCAGCGGCAGGGGGAAGCGGAGCGGGAGGTGCAGGCGCTGCGCGGCCGCATGATCGACCTGCACAAACGCGTGCGCCGTCATTGGCTGATGCCGGTGAGCAGCTACGGCCTCAAGGCGGTGGCGAGCTGGCTGGGCTTCCGCTGGGGCCAGAAGGGCGTGGACGGGGCCCGCTGCCTGCTCTGGTGGCGCCAGTGGCGCGGCGATGGCAGCGACGCCGGTCGCGGCAGCCGTCACAACCTGCTGAGGATCCTGCGCTACAACCGCGACGACTGCCGGGCCACCTGGGCGGTGGCCACCTGGCTGCTGACTCAGGATCCAGCGGTGGCGGCACTTCCGGCACCCACCGGTGGGGCGCTGAACCCGGCTGGAAGCGAGATCTCCAGCGATTTTTCTGGTGATGGCTCGCCTGATGGCTCGCCCACCAGCAGCCGCTCCGCGCCTAGCGCCTGACGGCGGACCAGGGCCAAGCCGATCCAGCACGCGGGCTGATCCGCACGGGCCGGCAGCCGCTGGCAGGAGGTGATCCGCCCGGCCCGTTGGCCGTTGGCGTCGTGAAGCTGGGTTCCGGTCTCAAGGCCAGCCCCTGCAGCGGCCGCAGCCTGGTCGGGGCACCAGAACCAGCGTCTGAGCTGTTGTTTGACGCCGTCGTAGGTGGCGAGCTTGGCCAGGGTTTCCTGGCCCACGTAGCAGCCCTTGTTGAGACTGACCCGCTCCGCCAGCCCGAGCTCGAAGGGATTGAGATCGTCATTGATCTCGGCCGGCGCCTGGGGCCGGCCCTGCTGCAGCCGCCAACGCTCCAGCTCCGCTGCTGAGAGCTCGCTGCGGGCCGCCAACCAGGGCGCCAGCGAGGCCGGCTCCGCCTGATCGGCGAGCAGCAGCAACCGCTCCGGCCCAGCCAGCCGCCAGCCAGCGCCGGGTTCCGGACCCAGACGCTCCCAGCTGCCGGCTGCCGGCTCGCTGCCGGGCAGACCCGGATCGCCCTCGGCTCCCAGGGCCGTGATCAGCCGGGCCGGCTGCAGGGCGCCCAGCACCACCTGATCGGCGGGGAACAGCACCCGATCGAGCGCCTGGTGAATCGCGCCGCTGTAGCCGGCGGTGATCACCAGCCAGGCCCCACTGGCGTCGACGAGCACCTCGGCGAGCCCCCGCAAGCGGGCGGTGGAGGTGATGCAGCAGGTGGCCAGGCACTGGCCGGGGCGGGCACGCTCCAGGTCCTGGCTGGTCTGGCCATGCAGGAAGCGCAGCACCCCGGCGCCATCCAGCCGGATCACTGCCGCCGCTTGCTCCCAGCGGCAGGGCAGCGGCGGCTGCCACTGCCAGGGATCATCGCGGCGGGAATCGCCCAGGGCTGGGCTGCTCAGGACAGGGCTGCTCAAGGCAAAGCAAACGGGACGTTGACCTCAGCCTTGCAAATCCCTGGCCGTGCTGGCGATCTCCTCCAACAGATACAGAGCGCGCAGCTCCAGCCCGGCCGCCGTCATCGCCGCGAGCCCCCCCTCCTGACGATCCACGATCGTGACCACCCGCTCCACCACATAGCCCGCCTGGCGCAGCTGATCCACCGCCTTGAGCGAAGACCCGCCCGTGGTGACCACGTCTTCAAGCACGGTGATCCGGCTGCCGAGCGCCGGCAGGGGACCCTCCAGCCAGGCGCCGGTGCCATGGCCCTTGGCCTGCTTGCGCACGATCAGGGCATCGAGCGACCGTCCCGCCAGGGCGGCGGCCATCGCCACCCCCGACACCAGCGGATCGGCCCCCAGGGTCAGGCCGGCCACGGCACTCGCCTCCGTCTCCACCTGCTCCAGCATCAGCAGCGCCAGGGCCGCCAGACCCGGACCGCTGAGGCTCACCGGCTTGCAGTTGATGTAGTGGTCGCTGCTGCGCCCAGAGGCGAGGGTGAAGCGACCATGGCGGTAGGCGCGCTCCGCCAGCAGGCTGAGAACCGTGGCGCGGGGCGTGGCGCCGGAGAGGGCGGTTGCTGGGGACGAAGACATGGAGGGCGGCAAGGGCTCGTCGTGACCCCAGCGTCGCCGACGACTGGGCTGTGGAGGAGCAGCTCCTGGGCAAAGCAGGGATCAGCGGCCTAAATTCAAAATCATCCGTTGCCGGTTGCCCAGCATGGGTTCCATCCTCGACCTGCGGCGCTGCGCGGCCAGCACCGCCGCCGGCCTGCTGGCCTGGACGGCGGCACCGGTGGCCGCCGCACCGGTGATCTGCACAACCACCCTGGAGGCTCCGCCGTTGGCCATTCACGGCAACAGGCCGATGGGGCCGGTGGAGGTCACCCGTTGCGGCGTGGTGGAGAGCACCGATGCCCTGATGGACCGGCGGGCCTCCACCTACCGAAGCAGCTTCGCCCGCGGCGTCAGCCTCACCCACCAGATCACCGATCTATTCGGCATCGCCATGGGCGGCGTAGGCGGCAACCGGATCATGGGCCTGGGCTTCCCCGACCAGGCGATCGTCTGGGATGGCTCCAGCATCGGCAACACCACTGAAGCCCTGCTTGAAGAGCAGAGCGCCCCGATCCCCTGGCGCAGCGGCGACCTTCCCAATCAGCTCACCAGCAGCCTCCAAGCCGAAGCCGAGCTATTAGCACCACTGAAGGGTGATTTCAGCCCCGACATGGGCGCTGTCAGGGGGCTGTGGTGAGCGCGGGGGTCTAGCAATCTGGTGAATGCAGCGGGCTCATAATCCGCCTTAGCCGAGTTCGATCCTCGGGACCCCCATCAACCAATACCCCTTCGGCATAACGTATTTTGGGCTTAGCTTGTTTTTTGCCAAGATCTCTATTCCTCTATTTGTCTATATCGGCAGTTCATGATCTAATCAGCACCACCAATTGATAGCCCAAGAAGCACAGCGAGATAGAGTTGCGACGGAATACATCAAGGCAATAAAGTCGCTCCTGCTTGACAATCAGCAGCGCTCATCAGATCAAGATTCTGAAGTCAGAGGGGTCGCGCTCCCTAACTCTTTCTTCCCTGTCGCAATTAGCAGGGGGCCGTGGTGGCCGCAAAGGCCTACTGATTCATTTTCTGCTCGACTCGTGCTTGAATACGAAGCCGAACAAGCTCTTCGACCGCAGCGGGGCCAATCTCAGGCATGCCAACCTCAGCGGTATTCAATGGGATGCCTTGACGCAGCGCCCATCAACTGACCAGCTTGATGGCACCAAAAATAAGCAACCAGAGTTGAAGCAACACCTGAAGCTGAACTAGTGGCCTCAAGATAATTCTCCTTGAAGCCCTCCACTGAGGGAATCTTGCACTCAGCGCTGCAGCAGCCAGCGTAAAAACGAGAGGGCAATGATCAGGCCGATGCCGGCGTTCCAGATCAGCGAGGGCCGCTCGGACAGCCGCTGCAGCCAGCGCGGCAGCCGATCCCTCCCGTGCTCCAGCAGCAGGGTAAACATCAGCAGCAGCGCCACGGGGATACCGATGGCCAACACCAGTTCTCGCGCCATGGGCCCCTATTCCACCAAGTGATCAGCGTATCGAGACTCCTCAGCGCTTGGACAAACACCGCTGCGAAGTTGAAGCGAGGGCATGCCGCGCCTGCGGGGGACGGGGCCTCGGCACAGCCTCAGAAGCCGGAGAGCGCAAATGATCCGAAGTCCTGCAGTCGCAAACAGTCACACAAGAGTGCTTGCGGTCGCCTAGAAAGCGCCCCGCAGAGCCACGGCCATCCAAGGGGCGCACCTAATCTCCACAAGTTACAAATCTTATCCCGCGATAATCGCGTTTGCCAATGTTAGTTCTCAATCGTTCGCTACGCATCGGTGTCGCTGCACTCTCCCTGAGCTGCTTGGCTTCAACCAGCGCCTTTGCAGGTAGCCCGCCGATGCCGACAAAGGACATCGTCGATACCGCTGTTTCTGCAGGCAGTTTCAAGACACTCACCACCGCGCTCACAGCGGCCGGACTCGTTGACACGCTCAAGGGCGAAGGTCCTTTCACCGTGTTCGCTCCCACCGACGAAGCCTTCGCGAAGCTGCCAGCCGGCACGGTGGAGTCACTTCTGATGCCCGCGAACAAGCAGAAACTCACTTCGATTCTCACCTATCACGTGGTAGCCGGAGATGTGAAAGCCGCCGATGTCGTCAAGCTCTCAAGCGCGAAAACACTGAACGGCCAGTCGGTCAAAATCAAGGCCAAGGGCAGCAAGGTCATGATTAACGGCGCCACCGTCGTCACGGCTGACATCGCAACAACCAACGGCACGATCCACGTGATCGATACCGTGTTGATGCCAAAGTAATCCTCAATCGGGCGCTCAACGACGGGCGCCCTTTCCGTGGATACCGCTTGGCGATGCCATTTTCGATACAGCTTACTAATACCTTTTAATGATTGTCTCTAATATTCTTTTTTAGCATTCTTGTTTAGATCTTTGATTTACTACGAAACAAGCAAGTTCGACTTCAGAGAGAGCAAGCATTGCAATTCCCGGCCCAGCACAAGTTCAACCAGCACTCTTTGCTGCCTCTACACCACGTTCAAGATAGGCGGAAAGATGCTTGGTGGTGATATCGCTGATCTGCCTGAGCTTGATATGGCGCCGACCTTTTCCCTTCCCTTCAAGAAAGCCAAAGGCATCGGTGATCAGTGCACCTTTGCTGAACTCAACGCTGACATGCTGCTTGTAGGCAAAAACGCCACCAAACTGGATCTCGGAAGAGAAGAGAATACCGCCGTACTTGACCTCCTCCGATAGGGGATGGATCGTCTGCTTCACCAGGGTGCGTACAGCCTCTACGACCAGAAATTGCTCTTCTCCGAGTAATTGGATGTCTTCCAGAAGGGCTTCAATTGTCTTGGGCATGGAGGGTTTCCTTGGCGACGTGACGAGGAGCTGTGACTGTCACCTCGCCAGCAGCGATCAAAGTGAATGCTGCCGTCTCCCCCCGCCTTGGACCGCCCCCTGCTCCTGCGCGCTGAGCAGCTCAAGCGTCAGTTGGGGGATCGACTCCTCTGGAGCCAGCTGGATCTGGAGCTGAGAGCCGGCGAGCGCCTCGGGTTGGTGGCGCCCTCGGGAGCGGGCAAAACCCTGTTGCTGCGCGCCCTGGCCCTGCTCGATCCGCTGCAAGCCGGCACGATTCATCTGCAGGGCCGCCCGCCGGCGTCGTGGGGTCTGCCCCGCTGGCGCTCGCTGGTGCTTTATCTCACCCAGCGGCCCGTCGCCCATGGGGGAACGGTGGAGGCGAACCTGCGCTCACCCTGGTCATTCCAGGAGCGGCGCGGGCGGGGGGGCTGGCGGCGCGAGCGGATCACGGATTGGTTGGCGGCCCTGGGGCGTGATCCATCGTTCCTGGCCTACGACGCCGAGCGGCTCTCAGGCGGCGAGCTGCAGCTGTTGGCGCTGCTGCGGGCCCTGCAGCTCGATCCAATCGTGCTGCTGCTGGATGAACCGACGGCCTCCCTGGATGGGGCCACCACCGGCGCCGTTGAGGCCCTGCTGATCGCCTGGCTCGGCGCAGGCCCGCGCGCCGCCGTGTTCACCAGCCATGACAGTGAGCAGATCCAACGCTTCGCCAGTCGCACCCTGGAGCTCGCCCGATGACGCCAACCAGTTCGGGGGCTCTGACGATCAGCGATGGCCGCCTGGCGCTCTCCGCCCTGCTGATCCTGGTGAACGTGGCGCTCTCAGCAGCGTTGCGCCTGGGCCTGGCGCGCAGCCTGCTGGTGGCGTCGGTGCGGATGGTGGTGCAGCTGCTGCTGGTGGGCTTCGTGCTCGAGTGGCTGTTCCGCCAGGACAACGCGCCGCTGATCGTGCTGTTGGGGGCGGCGATGGCGATGATCGCCGGGGTGTCGGCCGTGCAGCGCACCCGGCGCCGCTTTGCGGGGATCTATCTCAACAGCCTGCTGTCGGTGATGGCGGCGGCGGCCTTGGTGACCGGTCTGGCGGTGACAGGGCTGATCCAGCCCCAGCCCTGGTACAACCCCCAATATCTGATTCCCCTGCTGGGGATGGTGCTGGGCAACACGCTCAACGGCATCTCCCTGGGGCTCGATCGCTTCATGGAGGGGTTGCGCAGCGGCCGCGATCGGGTGGAGACGGCCCTGGCCCTCGGGGCCACCCGTTGGGAGGCCTGCCAGGAGGTGGTGCGCGACGCCATCCGCGTGGCGATGATCCCCACCATCAACTCGATGATGGTGATGGGGCTGGTGAGCCTGCCGGGAATGATGACCGGCCAGATCCTCCAGGGAGCCGCGCCGGCAGCAGCCGTTCGTTATCAGATTGTGATCCTGTTCATGATCGCTTCTGCCACGGCTCTGGGGGTGTTCGGCGTGGTGGGCCTGGCCTACAGGCGGCTCACCAGCGCCGACCATCAACTGCGGCTCGATCGCTTGACCAGTGTTAGCAAGCAGGGGTGAGCTGAGGGTGTGTGGGTATGGGTATGGGTATGGGCGGATGGAGGAGCCCATGCTGGCAATGGGGCCATCGTTCTCCCGCAGATAGAATCAAGGGAAACAACAGTTGAATCTCACTTGAAGAAACTTATTGGGCCACTGCGCAGAGCGTTGTTCTATGGCGTGATTAGCTATGGCGGGCTTGTTCTGATTAACAACTCAGAACTGAACCTCCCCAACATGTGGATTGCCTATCTGCCGATGTTTATCGGTGTCTACGTGCTGACGCAGTGGATCGATCAGAAGATTGGGAGTTGAGCTGAATCCGGCTGCCAGGCGAAGGGCAACGGCAGTGGCCTGTTTCTTGCTCGAGCGAGCTTTGGCTTGAGCAGACCAGCAGGTGGCCGAACCCTTGCCATCGCGCCGGCCGGCCTCTCCCCCATGGCAATCACAACAGTTCTGTCATGTTTGCAAAATTGCTACATGGTCTTTTAGTATCACGATGTCGTTATGACAGCAATCGATGTCACTGGCTTTGGCGCCTCCGCCTGCTCCCCTTGCCGAGACCAAGGCTCGGGTTCGCACCAGTAGGTCCCGCCGCTGGCCGCGGCTCTGGACTGAGCAGAGCCTGTTGCTGGAGCGCCAGCATGAGCGCATCGAGGCCTTGCTGGAGCAGCTGATCGACGGCCATGGCGTGTCCTCAGAGCACTGCTGCCGCCTGGTGCGGTCCCTCGGCCTTCACCTGCGGCTGGAGGAGCGCTGGCTGGATCAGGCGGGCTGCCTCTGCCCAGGCCATCGGGTGGCGCACCGGCAGGCCGCCGCCCTCGCGGCCACCATCCCGGCTGGAGCCAGTGAACGGCTTGGCTGGCTGATGGACCTGCAGCAGTGGTTCCAGCACCACCGCTTCGGCGCCGATGCCGTGGCCTATGCCCGCGCCTCGCTGAGCGACCAGCCATGACCGCCACCCCAGCCGCCCCCCACCTGCGCGAAGACCTGCTGACGCCGCGTTTCTACACCACAGAAATCAACAAGGCGGCCCGCACCGATCTGGAGCCCCAGCGGCCGGCCTTCGAGGCGATGCTCGCCGAGATGGAGGCCGATCACAACCGCGACCATTTCGAGCGCAAGGCGCCGCTCGATCGTTTGTGCGCCCTGGGCCCCGAGGAGAAGCAGGCCTACGAGAGCTACCTGGTGCGCTCCTGTGTTTCGGAGTTCTCCGGTTTCCTGCTGTTCAAGGAGCTCTCACGGCGCCTGTTCATGGCCGATCGCTCCGAACTGGGTCGCCTGTTTCAGCTGATGGCCCGCGATGAGGCCCGCCATGCCGGTTTCCTCAACCGGGCGCTGGTGGCGGAGGGGATCGAGATCGACCTGCCGAAACTGAGCACGAAGCGGCCGATCACCTGGTTCCCGCTCAGCTGGGTGCTTTACAGCGTCTTCCTGTCGGAAAAGATCGGCTACTGGCGCTACATCCTGATCGACCGGCACCTCAAGGCCAATCCCGACAACGCCTTTGCGCCCCTGTTCGATTTCTTCGAGCCCTGGTGCCAGGACGAGAACCGCCACGGCGACATCTTCAACCTGCTGATCCGCTGCTGGCCAGGCCTGAAGCAGGGCTTCCGCGGCAAGCTGCTCAGCCGTTTCTGCCTGTGGTCGGTGTTTCTCACCCACAGCCTCACGGTGTGTGAGCGGGGCAATTTCTACCGGATTCTGGGCATGGATCCGCACCGCTTTGACGCCGAGGTGATGCGCCAGACCAACCGCACCGCCCGCCGCGCCTTCCCCTGGGTGTTCGACCTGGAGAACAGCCGCTTTCTGGACCTGCGCGACCGGCTGGTGGCCTGCTTCCAGGAGATTCAGGCCACCAAAGCTGAGCGGAGTTCCCCGCTGCAGCAGCTGGGCCTGAAGCTGCACTTCGCAGGTCTGCTGCTCCGTCAGTTCACCCAGCCGATGCAGCAGGCAGAGGGCGGATGAGCCGCGCCCGTATCCGCCTCTATCCAGCGCTGCGGCGCTCTTCGCCATGACCGTTCCAATCCCCGAGACCCCACGTGTGTTCATCGGCTATGACCCGCGCGAGCGGGTGGCCGTGAATGTGCTGGCCGATTCCTTCCAAGCCTGCTCAAGCCTGCCGCTGTTGATCGGCCAGGTTCGGCTCGATCAGCTGGGCGGCATCTACGACCGCGAACACCACCCCAAGCAGAGCACTGATTTCTCCTTCTCGCGCTTCTTGGTGCCGTGGCTGGCGGGCTATCAGCGCTGGGCCCTGTTCATCGACGCCGACATGCTCTGCCTGGCGGATATCGCCGAGCTCTGGGCTTTGCGTGACGAGCGCTTCGCGGTGCAACTGGTGAAGCACCAGCACGACTGCGAGGCAGGCAGAAAGTTCCAGGGCATGCCCCAGACGCCCTACGGCCGCAAGAACTGGTCGTCGGTGATGTTGTTCAATTGCGCCCGTTGCCGGGCACTCAGCCCGGCCTACGTGAATACCGCCACGGGCCTGGAGTTGCACCAGTTCCACTGGCTGGCGGATGCCGAGATCGGCGAGCTGCCACCGGAATGGAACGTGCTTGTGGGCGTCCAGCCGCTGCCTCCCTCACCCAAGATCGTCCACTACACCCTGGGCGGTCCCTGGTTCGACGACTGCCTCGACATGCCCGCCTCGGACCGTTGGCTGGCCGCCCGCGCCGCGATGAACCACCCGCTGGAGTCCGCGCTGGCCGTTCACCACGAGGCCTAGGAGCGCATGAGTCGATGGGTCAAAGCGCCACTGCCGCCAGCGGCGCCTGGGGTGGCAGGCCGCTAGCCCGGGCATGGAGCAGCTCTGGCTCCAGAAGGGCCGTGCTCACCGTGCCACCGAAGCGGAGCTGAAGCCAGGTGATCACCGCCGGATCGCCGGCGACAACTGCTTCTTGGCCCAACGCCAGGGATGGCAGCAACCGGGCCACCTCAGCGGGCGGCAGCAGATGCAGGGCAGGGGGCGCGGGGAAGGACGCAGAAGCCATGGGCGGGGCGTTGCAACGAAATCGCAACGGCGTAACAACTACATAACGATACCGCGATAGCGTTGATTCGTTCATCTCACGCGGCCCTTCGCGTCCGATCGCGTTCACCATGACCACCACCCTCCCAGCCCCGATCTCCGACCACGCCAAACCCGGCGACGAGGCTGCCCGTAAGGGCTTCGGCCCCCGGGTGCGCCGCCTCCATGCGCGCATCGGTGCCGCCCACCACCAGGCCGAAGGCATGACCTTCTCCCGCGCCCTGCTTGACGGGCAGGCCAATCCACTGCAGTTGGCGGCCCTGATCCGCGCCCTGGGCCCCGGCTACGCCCTGATCGAGCAGCACGGCCCCGAACTGGCAGCCGCCCTCGGTGCGGCCGATCTCCCCTGGGCACACCTGGCTCGCAGCAGCTCCCTGGCCAAGGACACGGCAGCCCTGGCCGTCGCGCCGGCAACGCCCCCCTCAGCCGCTGCCGTCGTCTGGCAGGAGCGCCTGCGCACCCTGGCCCAGCAGGAGCCCCATCGCTTCCTGGCCCACGTGTACGTCCGCTATGGCGGTGACCTCTCCGGCGGTCAGCAGCTGGCTGAACAAGCCAACGCCATCCTGGCGGTCCACGGCCTGCCCCTGGTCACCTTTTGGAGTTTCGATCGGCCGATCACGGAGCTCAAGCAGGCCCTGCATGACGGCTTTGAGCAGCTTGAACTCAGCGAGGCCGAGGAAGCCGAACTGCTCGAGGAGACCGTGGTCGCCTTCCAGGACACCCAGCGCCTGCTGGCCGAACTGGCGCAGGTGGGGAGAGCCTGAGCTGATCACGTCCGCAGCCCACGCCCCCTGACCCGTCCGCCGCTTCCGCCACTCCATGACCGCCACCACTCCTGAGCGTCTCGATCCGCTGCAGTTGTTGCTCAAGCACGACAAGCCCGTTCCCCGCTACACCAGCTACCCCACCGCCGCCAGCTTCCACACCGAGGTGGGAGCGGCAGAGCTGGCAGCGGAGCTGGGGAGGCCCAGCACGGACGACGTTTCCCTTTACGTCCACATCCCCTTCTGCCGCCACGCCTGCTGGTACTGCGGCTGCAACCGGATCACCAGCCAGGCAGGCGCCAAGGTGGTGGGCCCCTACCTGCAGGCTCTGGCCCGGGAACTGGAGCTCATCGGGCAGTGCTCCGGCCAGCGCCGGCGGCTGGGCCAGCTGCACTGGGGCGGCGGCACACCCAACTACCTCAGCCTGGCCGAACAGGCCCAGCTCTGGGCCCTGATCGCGCAGCACTTCGACCTGGTCCCCGACCTGGAGGCCTCGATCGAAGTGAACCCAGAGTTCCTCAGCCGCGATGAGGTGCAGGGCCTGCGGCGGCTGGGGTTCAAGCGCATCAGCTTCGGCATCCAGGACGCCGATCCCCAGGTGCAGGCGGCCGTCAACCGGATTGTGCCGGTCGATCAGCTGCGCCGGGCGATGGCCTGGATGCGGGAGGCGGGCTTCGAGAGTGTGAATGTGGATCTGATCTGCGGCTTGCCACTTCAGACTCCGGAGCGCTTCGCCACCACGATCGCCCTGGTGGAGGAGCTGCAGCCGGATCGGGTGTCGCTGTTCAGCTTCGCCTACCTACCCGGGCAGCTGCCATTGCAGCGCAAGATCGCCGCCGATGATCTGCCCAGCCAGCGAGAGCGGTTGCGGATGCTGCAGGGCGCCTACGAGGCCTTCACCAGCGATGGCTACATCGCCATCGGCATGGACCATTTCGCCCTGCCCGGCGACAGCCTGGCAGCGGCGGCAGGCCAGGGACGTCTGCACCGGAATTTCCAGGGTTACACCACCGCAGGTGAGCTTGATCTGCTCGCGATCGGCGTCACGGCGATCAGCCAGTACCCCCGCTTGTTCAGCCAGAACCAGCGGGATCTCAAGGGCTACTACGCCGCCCTCGCGGCCGGCCAGCTGCCGGTGGAGAGGGGCCTGGTTGTTCAGGATCCAGAGGTGTTGCTGCGCCGCCAAATCATTCAGCGGCTGATGTGCGATTTCCGGATTGACTTCGACAGCTTGAGCCTGGAGGGACCGCTGGATGGCCCCCGCCGCTTTGCCGCCGAATGGGACGATCTAGGGCAACTGGAGGCGGATGGCCTGCTGCGGCTGGAGCCCAATGGCTTGACGGTGAGCCATGAGGGCCGCTGGCTGATCCGCACGATTGCCGCCGTGTTCGATCCCCAGCAGCGCCGACGGGCCAGCGGTTCACGGCTGATTTAGCGGCTGCTCAGGCTGAGCGCCAATCCAGCCACGGCAGGTGGGGAATGATCGCCGCGGTGGAGGCCCGGTAAGCGGCGTAGCTGGGATGGACCGCAAAAAGCCTGGCCTCCTCCCGCCGCGCCTTGTTGCCTAAAACCACCACAAAAGCAAGCAGCAGCCCCAGGTGCAGCACGCTGCCGAGCGCAATGGCGACACCCAGGGAGCAGATCAGCAGCGATTGGTAGAGGGGATGGCGACAGCGCCCGTAGGCACCCTCCGTCACAAGAACGGCGCCTGGCATCGGCTCCGGTAGGGGGCTGAGGCTGTCGCCCAGGTTGAAGGTGCCCTGGGCGCCCAGGACAAGTCGCACCACCACAGTGATTCCGCCGACGAGGCGCAGCGTTACCGGCCAATGAATCCCGAGCGCAGCCGGGGAGGGCATGGGCGGTAGCCAATGGGCGGCGATCAGCAGCATCTGGGCCAGAAGCCACCATTCACCATGGCGGTTGTCACGCAGGCCCTGCCAGGAGAACCCCCAGGCCTGCAATCGTTCGCCCAAAACGTTCCCCATGATCGGCTCGCCTGAATGGGCCAGTTTCTCCTCTTATGCTACTAGCGGCATGAAGACATGGCGGTTGGCAGTGGGTCGTCATGGCCGCGCCTAACTGCAATTCCCCGCTATGCACCGGGAAGTGAACGGGGAGATGGAGCTGAACCTGGCGATGCCGAATCAGCCGGCCCCAAGACTTTCGTGGCGTGAGAACATCAACGCGATCCGATGCTGATTCTGGATCCGTTCCTGGAGGCTGCCGGTATCTCAAGGGCAGTGGTGATGGGAAAGCCGGCGTCAATCTGCGCCGCTGAGATGACGGCGAAGCGAGCCATTGCCATCGATGGCGTCTTCCCTTCCGCTATATTAATTGCATTGTTGCTCGACATCGATGGCCCTTACCGGACCTGATCTACTCGCCAAAGTCAAGGAGCTTGGAGATGTTTCCAAGTCTGATCTGGTACGCGCCGCCGGCTACGTCAGCACCAAGAAGGATGGCAGCGAACGGCTGAATTTCACGGCCTTCTATGAGGCGCTGCTGGAAGCCAAGGGCGTCAGCCTTGGTGTTGGCGGTGGCAAAGCCATCGGCAAAGGTGGTCGCAGCTTGAGCTACACCGCCAAAATTCAGTTCAACGGCAACCTGCTGGTGGGCAAGGCTTACACCGCCCTGCTTGACCTCAAGCCCGGTGATGAGTTTGAAATCAAATTGGGTAAAAAGCAGATCCGCCTGATCCCCGCTGGCGCTAGCGACAGCGACGAAGAGGAGTGATCCACACGCTCACCTCTGTGGCCCAGCGGGCCACAGAGGTGACAAAACAAGGAAAAACTGCGATGGCCCCGATTGCCGTGACCATCGCCGGCTCTGACAGTGGTGGCGGCGCCGGCATCCAAGCCGATCTCAAAACGTTTTCGGCATTGGGGGTTTACGGCGCCAGCGTGGTCACGGCCCTGACGGCGCAGAACACCTGCGCCGTGACGCTTGTTGAACCTGCCAGCCCCGCGATGATCGCGGCGCAGATCGCGGCAGTTTTCGCTGATCTTGATGTCCGGGCCGTCAAAATCGGCATGCTGGGCGACACCGCCGCGATCGATACCGTGGCAGACAGTCTGGCCGGTTGTTCGCTGCCGATCGTGCTGGATCCGGTGATGGTGGCGAAGTCAGGGGATGCTTTGTTGTCAGCGGATGCTTTTTCCTGCTTACGCAGGCGCCTGTTGCCCATGGCGGCTCTCCTCACTCCCAACCTGCCCGAAGCGGCGGTTCTGCTGAACGTTCCGGTGGCCACAACCGAGGTAGCGATGTTGCAACAGGCGAAGGCCCTGGTCGGCTTCGGCGCGCGCGCGGTTCTGTTGAAAGGTGGTCATACCGAGGGCGCCGAATGTGTAGATCTTCTCGTCACAAGCAGCACTGTTCTGCGCCTGACGGCGCCACGTCAGGCGACCACCAACACCCATGGCACCGGCTGCACACTCTCAGCCGCCGTTGCCGCAGGTCTGGCCCAGGGGATTGATCTGGCCGACGCCGTCAGCCGCGCCCATGCCTATCTGCAAGGCGCGATCGCTGCAGCGGATGGCCTGCACGTCGGGCATGGACATGGACCGGTGCATCATTTCCATAACGTCTGGCCCCTTGTCTGACGTGCCGGTGGATGTGATCAGGCTCTTCCTGCTGCTTCCCGCACAGCAGCCAGCTCCCAGACGCACCGCCAGATCCGAAAACAGCTTCGGTAGCGCCCCTCCGTGTGATGTTCAATCTCGCCGCCCACAATCTGGATGATCACCTCAAAAACTTCGCCTTTCTTGGATAGATCGTCATGGCCAGTGGTCGCTTTCACCTGCCTTAGATGTCACCTGGAGTTTCAATCCCAAGGGCGATTAGACCGCAACCCATCAGATGTCAGCGAATGGCAAACGTGATCATTTCAATTGCGCCGATTTCGAAGTCATTGGCGGTACGTCCACGCTTTGTGGCGGATGCGGGTGTCCCTTGGGTCACCTGGAATGAGTCAGAACAGCTATCACCTGAGCCTCCTTCAGCCCTGCGCCGCCTACGCCTGGCCTCCAGAAACAACGGCTTGTTCTCACTATGTCCAGCCTGATGAGCTCAAGAGTGGGTGCACCGTGGCTTTTGTGACCCTGCAGGCGGGGGATGTACGGCGATGAGATGCTACGGTTCAAATGCTTTGCTGAGGACTTGCGGAGGCGAGGTAAAGCCTCTCTGAGGCACCCACCGCGAGTTGTAGCGCCGATGAGCACGAAGGGTGATTCACCCGGCACCAACGTCAGCCCACGGCGATGTCCCTGGTGGCGATGTGATCCTTCGCCCGGTCGCCCCTGGTGGAAGGATGCAGTGATCTACCAGATCCTGCCCTGGAGTTTCCTCGATACCAGCGGCACCGGCATTGGTGATCTGCAGGGTATCATCCGTCGATTTGATTATGTTGCCTCCCTCGGGGTGGATGCCATCTGGCTGACTCCTTTTTACGAGTCACCCATGAAGGATTTGGGCTATGACATCACGGATATGCTCGACATCGACCCCCTATTCGGGGTGATGAAGGATTTCGAGACACTCTTGTCCATTGCCCATGATATGGGTCTCAAGGTGTTGATCGATCAGGTCTGGAATCACACCTCCCAGCTGCACCCATGGTTTGTGGAGAGCGCCTCCAGCCGTAACAACCCCAAGGCCGACTGGTATGTCTGGCATGACCCACGCGACGATGGCTCCCCGCCAAACAACTGGCTTTCGGCCTTCATGGGACGCAGCGCCTGGCAATGGCATCTGGGGCGCCGCCAGTACTACCTCGCCAACTTCCTACCGTGTCAGCCAGAACTCAACTGGCACAACTCGGAAGTGTTGGAGGCCGTGCTCGATCTGGCCCGCTTCTGGCTCGATAAAGGTGTTGACGGTTTCCGCATCGACGCGGTGAACTTCTTCCTTGAGGACCCCGCCCTTCGCGATAACCCGGAGCGCACACCGGAGATGGGACTCCCTGACGGGATTTCGCCCGACAACCCGATGGTCCGCCAGCAGTTCGTCAACAGTTTCTGTCGCACCGAAATGTTCGAGCAGTTGCCTGCCATCCGGGCTCTGCTGGATGAATATCCCAACGTCGTGAGCCTGGGGGAGGTGACGCTCGCTGAGGACTCGATTGCTCTCTCCGGAGCCTATGTGCAGGGTCACAACCGTCTGCACCTCGCCTACAACAGCTCTCTGCTGCAGGAGCGCCCCTTGTCGATGGCGATGCTGCGAGGGGTGATTGAGCGCACCCTCAGCAACTTCCCCGACCAGGGGCAGTGCTGGATGGTGGGAAATCACGACTATGGCCGGTTCCGATCGCGCTGGACTGGCACCGATCAGCACGGCCAGCCCTATCCGGAAGTCGCTTATCACATGATGGCGGCTCTGCTGACCTGTCTCCCCGGAGCCCTCTGCCTCTATCAGGGCGATGAGCTGGGCCTGCCGGAAGCTCGGATTCCCGCCGACATCCCCGAGGACCGGATCCGGGACTCGTTCGGCAAGGCGCTCTATCCGGTTCTGCCCGGTCGGGACGGCTCCCGCACACCGATGCCCTGGTCGTCCAGCGCGCCCCAGCAGGGCTTCACCACTGCCGGCCAGCCCTGGCTGCCGATTCCGCGCCGGCATAGGGCTCTGGCGGTGGACCTCCAGACGAAGGATCCCAGCTCCCTGCTCAACACCTGGCGCCGGCTGCTGCACTGGCGCCGGGAGCATCCCGCCCTGCACAGCGGTGCAATCACCGTTCTGGAGACAGGGGAGCCCCTGTTGGCCTTCCTGCGCGGTGACGCCGAGGAGCGCAGTGTGTTCTGCCTTTTCAATACCAGCGGGCGCTGGGCCGACTTCCATCCCTCACGGCATGGTCTGGTCGATTGCCCCCTGCAACCCTCCTTGGTGATCCACGGCTTGAACGCCTTCGGCGAGGATCATGTTTGTGGCGAGGTTCTGCGATGTCCCCCCTACGGAGCCCTTGTGATGGAGCGATGAGCCCTCAACAGCAATGGTGGCGTTCCGCGGTGATCTACCAGATCTATCCGCGTAGTTTCATGGACAGCAGCGGCAACGGTGTTGGCGATCTTAGAGGCATCATCCAGAAACTTCCCTATGTCGCTTCCCTTGGCGTCGATGCGATCTGGGTGTCCCCGTTCTACCTATCGCCGATGAAGGACTTCGGCTATGACGTCAGTGACTATCGCCAGGTCGATCCTCTCTTTGGAACTCTTGAAGATGTTCGTGCGCTCCTCGATGAAGCCCACAGCCATGGCCTGAAGGTGATCATCGATCAGGTCTGGAGTCATACCTCCGACCAGCACCCCTGGTTTCTCGAGAGCAGAAAGAGTTGCCATAATCGCCACACTGACTGGTATGTCTGGCATGATCCTGGCCCCGATGACCAGCCTCCCAGCAACTGGCTGTCCACCTTCGGCGGCTCGGCCTGGACATGGGAACCCCAGCGCCGCCAGTACTACCTCCACCATTTCCTCAAGGAGCAGCCCGCCCTCAACTGGCGGAATCAGGAGGTTAAGGAGGCCATGTTGGACGTGGGGCGCTACTGGCTCGACATGGGCGTCGACGGTTTTCGTTTCGACGTCATCAACTTTCTGGTAGCCGATCAGAACTGCCGCGACAATCCACAGCGGCTTCCAGGTATGGCCCTGCCCGACGGGGCCTTCGGAGAGGTCCCCTTCTTTCAGTTCGTGAACACCTACAACCAGGGCCGGCCGGAGTCCGTGGAGATAGTGGAACGCATTCGGGCCTTGCTCGACAGCTATCCGGAACGCACCAGCCTGGCCGAGGTGTCGTGCGCCGAGGACGCGATCGCCGATGCGGCTGCCTACGTGGACGCTCCCGACAAGTTGCACATGGCCTACAACTCCTCCCTGATGAGCGAGGAGCCCCTTGATCGCGCCCGGCTCACGGGCATCATCGAGCGGGTGCAGGCCCAATTCAAGGGCGGAGTCCTTTGCTGGACCGCCGGAACCCACGACTTTCCCCGCCTCGCCTCCCGCTGGCACGGGGCTCTGATGGACGAACACTTCAGTCAGGAGGCCTTCGACCATCAGCTCGCCGCGCTCCTGATCAGCCTGCAGGGCAGCTGCTGCATCTATCAGGGTGACGAACTCGGGTTGCACCAGGCCGAGATCCCCCGCGAGCGGATGCAAGATCCCTTCGGGATTCGGGGCTATCCGCTGGTGCTGGGTCGCGATGGTTGCCGCACCCCCATGCCCTGGACGATTGAGGGCGATCAGGCCGGGTTCACCACGGCGCCGGAGGCCTGGCTGCCGCTCCCACGGGAACATCGCCGCATGGCGGTGGAGGCCCAGGAGCGCGACCCCCAGTCACTGTTGAACAAATACCGCCGTCTGATCCACTGGCGCCGGCGGCAGGAGGCCCTCACCGATGGTGACCTGCAGTTGCTTCCCAGCGAAGACCCTGTGCTGGCCTTCTGTCGTCGGGCCGCCAGCCAGACCCTCCTGTTTGCGTTCAATTTCGACAGGGTGCCGGTCTACCAGTCCCTGGAACATTGGCCGGCCTGCCGTCAGGCCGATGAACTGGATTTTCAGGTGAGGTGTTTCGAGAGCACAGTCGAGATCCCCGGTTTCGGAGTGTTCATCGCTGTTGCCGAGCCTGTGACCTCGTCCATCCATCCGATCGCAGGGTCTCCTGGTCTCCTCCGGTGAGGTTGTTTCTGCTGGATCCCAGCACGTTGGACGTTCTCCCGGGCCATGAGTGAAGCGATCCGACCGGCTTATTGAGGATCAAGCCCACCTCGGCGGCCCAAGAAAGAGGCCACGGCCGCCGGCAGCGTCGGGAAAAACCAGGCGGCTCCGACCAACTCCACGATGCCGGCACGATGGAGTTGGTTGTAGAGATCCTGTTTCACCCGCGCCATCCCGAAGGCGATGCCGAGGTCGGTGAGCTCCTGGTGGAGATCCTGCAACACGTCCACGGCAGTGATGTCGATCTCCACGATCGCCTCGGCGTTGAGCACGAACCACTCCACCGGTGCCTTTTCTCTCGCCACCGCTTCAAGGGCGCGACAGCGGAAGTCCTCCGCGTTGGCGAAGCAGAGCGGGGCGTCGTAGCGGTAGAGCACGAGGCCGGGATAGCTGCTGGCTCCCTCCCAGTCGCTGACGTCGTGAAGGCCAGCGAGTTTGGGCACCACCCCCATCACCGCGTCCTGGGGGCGTACCAGGCGGGCGAACAGATCGACCACGGAGAACGCCACCGCGAGCCCGACCCCTACAAGGATGTCCGTGACCAGCACGCCGAACAAGGTGATCAGGGCGAGCCCGAACTCGCTCTTGCGGAAGCGTCGCAGCCGCTGGAACTCGGGGATGTCAATCAGCCGCATGGCGGCGTAGATCACGATCGCCCCCAGGGCCGCCTTGGGGAACAGCGCCAGCAGCGGCCGCAGGAACAGCAGCACCAGCAACACCACCGCAAAGGCCACCAGTGAGAACAGCTGTGAGCGGCTGCCGAGCGACTCACCGATGGCGGTGCGGCTGCCGCTACTGCTCACCGGAAAACCCTGCAGCAGGCCATTGCCCACATTCACCACCCCCAGCGCCAGCAGCTCCTGGTTGGCATCGATGCGATAGCCACCCCGGGCGGCAAAGGAGCGAGCAGTCAGCACGTTGTCGGAATAGCCCACCAGGGCGATCCCCACCGCTGTTGAGACCAGATACTTGAGCTTCTCCGGCGCCACCCCCTGCGGCAGGGAGAAACTTGGCAGGCCGGCCGGGATCATGCCGATTACAGCGACGCCGGCGTGGTCGAGATGCCAAACGGCCACGATCGTGGTGGCCAGCAGCACCGCCAGGAGCGGACCTGGGACGGTAGGGAAGCGCCGCTGCACCCAGAACAGGAACAGCAGCGTCCCGCTCGCCAGCAACAGCGTGGGCAGGTGGATCTCGCTCCGCTGGGCCATCAGCTCGCCCATCTGGCCCAACAGAGACTCCGACTTAAAGCTCACCCCGCTGATCTTTCCGATCTGGCTGGTGATCATGATCACCGCCACACCAGCCATGTACCCCACCAGGATCGGCTTGGAGAGCAGATCGGCCAGGAATCCCAACCGTGTCACGGCGCCAATGCAGCACACGAGGCCCACAGTCAGCGCCAACAGGCTGGCCAAGGCGGCGTAGGTGCCTGGATCACCGGCAGCGATCGGACCGATCGCTGCGGCCGTCATCACGGCGGTGGTGGATTCGGGCCCTACTGATAGCTGGGGGGAGGAACCGATCAGGACATAGAGCAGCATCGGCGGCAAGATCGCCCACAGACCAGTGATCGGAGCCAGCCCCGCCAGCTCCGCATAGGCCATGCACTGCGGCACCAGATAGGCCGCCACGGTGCTTCCAGCCAGGACATCTCCTCTCAGCCAGGCTGGCTGGTAATGGCGGAGGCGCTGTAGGCCCGGGAAGGATGGGATCTGCATGGATCGCATGAACCACTGCGGCTGGGGGCTCTCAAGCTCCAGCAACCGACGGGCAACATTCAGCCTTTCGATCGAGCATGGCATCGAAACAATCCAGCGGCACGGCCAGCGGCCGCCTGTTGTCAGGCTTAACCACGAACGTGTTCGCGCTGTCGGCAGACGGCAAGGAGCAATCCGCTGCAAACCACCACCCTGCTTCAGGCGATTCAGGGCCTGGATGCTGATGGTCTGGTGAGCCTTGACTCTCTAGCCGCTACAGGATCTTTGATGGGTTCACTGCCCAAAGCCCCATGCGCAAGCACCAGCACGCCCCTGCGCCCAGCCTTCCGGCCCAAGCACCGACGGGCAGTGCATCAAAACGGACGTTTCGGATCCGCTCGATGGACTGCGCCAGCGAAGAGAACGAAATCCGCCACGCCCTGCGCGGCCTGCCGCAGAGTTGGTCAATGGTTTCGCGCCTGAGGCTCTCGGCCACGAGCCGGTGGAGATGGGGCTGGCGATCGGTGCGATCGCACTGGTGGGCCTGTCGATCTACCGCAAGGGCATCGCCGCCCTGCGGCAGGGCCGGCTGAACATCAACGCGCCTATGAGTGTGGCTGTCAGCGGTGCCTTTCTGATCGGGCACCGTCAACCAGAGCTGAGCCCTCGAGATCCGGGTGAGTGCCCCGGCCTCGCAGAGCACCCTGGCGCGCATCCTCCAGCGGTGGAGGAGGCCCAGGCCGCGCGCTACACGCCGGCGGTGTTTCTTCTGGCCTGCGCCGTGGCTGTACTGGTGCCGTTCCTGCTGGGCGTTGCGCCCCTTGAGGCGGCGATCCTGGTTCAGGAACGTCAGGGCCGCAGTGTCTCGCTTCTAGCCGACACGACCACGGTGCTGGCGATGGTCCCCGTGGCCGATACCGTCAAACCCTCATCCCAGCAGGCCATTGCAGCGCTGCGGGCCCTGGTCGTGCGGCCCAGGCCGGCAGCGACACAGCGATGGAAGTGGCCGATGTGGTGATCATGAAAGACGATCTGATGCGGCTACCGGAGACCATGGCCCTTTCGCGCCGCACGTTCACGGTGCTGTGGCAGAACATCACCCTGGCGCTTGGCTTCAAGGCCATTTTCCTGGTGCTCACGGTGGTGGGCCGCACCAGCATGTGGGAAGCCGTGTTTGCCGACATGGGCACCAAAAGCTGGGGATTCATGCACCCAGATGAGAACTCTCCGGATCGACCTACGATCCACCGACAGGGTTGGATCGGCGCCGATGCTGGCCATCTGCGTCGCTCTGCTCCAGCTCAAGGGCGCTCCCCTGGCCAGGGGTGGATGGGGTGCTGGGGGCACCGCTGTTGAAACGCCTGCCCGTCTGGATCGACCCCGTAGGCCAGCGCCTTCGCCTTGGGGAGGGAGCCGTGGCATTCGCGGACACCGGCGCCGAGGGTTTGTTCCTCAGCCCTGCCATAGCCACGCGTCTGGGGCCGATCGGGCCGGAGGAACCGGTACGGCTGGTGGGCTTTGGCGGCGAGCAACAGGTGAAACGCCAGCGTTTTGCTGGGTTGGGGCTCGGGTTGGGCCCGGCCCGCGTCGAGGGCATCGTCACTGCCAATCCGATTTTTGCTGAACTTCAAGTGGAGGCGATCGTTGGCCAGGAGCTGCTGCGCACGCACCGCCAGCTCTGGCGGCTTGATCAGAGGCCACCCACGCTCAGCCTGTGGTGAAGTCATTCACGGCTCTCCTGGCGTGGTCGCTAGCCCTGGTGCTGGCGCTCGCGGCCCTGTTCAGCCCAGCCCTGGCGACGATGGGAGCAACCTCCCCTGGCATCGGCACCCCCAGCGCTCCCTTGCCGCTCTCCAATGATGCCCTCAGCGAACGGGCCCCGTTCAACCAGAGCGCCCACTACCCCCTGGGCCTGCGCCCCGATCCCGCCCTCTACAAACCCCACGCCGACTGGATCGGCAGATTGATCCTGCCCAGTGAGCGCGAGCTGGCCGAGGCCCCGGGCACTCCGGGCCAGGACTGGACCTGGATCGAACTCGAACAGGTGCCAGCGCCGCAGGCGTCGTTGCTGGGCCAGCGCCTACGGCTCGGCTGGAAGGACAACCCACCTCTGACGAACCTGGTGCGCGCGGTCACCACCGACATCCGTCTGGATGCCGCCGCCCGCTCCGCCAGCACCGATGGCAACGTGGTGCCCGTGCGCCTCGATGGACGCCGGCGAGTGGGGCCGCTGCAGTCCCTGGCGGGCGCGCGCCCCCGCGATGACGTGATCGTGGAACTGCAGGAGGTCGCCGTGGCGCCTGCCGATGGGCTCGCCGCTGCGGGCGCCCCATCTCTGCGCATCGGCCGGCCGCCGATCCAGACCACCGGCCGCTGGGTCGCGCTGGCGCAGATCCTGGGCCCCGCCCCAGCTGTTGGCGGCGGTTCAGCCTCCGATCGCTACCGGGTGCAGCACTACGACAGCGAGCGGGGGGCGTTCAGTGGGCCGATCACCACCGTGCGCGTCCCCCAGCAGCCCCTCAACCGCAACGGCCGCTGGATGTCCAGCCCCTTGGGCCTGGTGAGCAACCCCATCGGCGAGCAGGGCTGGTATCTCTATGGCGCCCCCGATGCCACGGGGCTGTTCACGGTCCAGGCCCTGCGGCCCCGGGCCTTGTTTCAGCTCATGGCCGACCAACTGCAGCACGGCCGCGACGCCAGCTGGCGCTACCTGCAGCGCGGCAGCTGGGCCCCCACCAGCCTCCAGCGCGGAAGTTTCTCGCGGGTCGAGCTTGCCGCGAAAACTCCGGTGCCCTGGGTCCTGGGGGACCGCGGCCTGCTGATCCACCTGTTCGGGGGCATCGGTGGCCGCCAGGCAGAGCCCATCGCTTTTTTCACCGTGACCGGCCACTTCGCCTTCGGAGAGGCGGAGGTGGTGCGCGACCCCTTCACCGGCGAGCTTCAGTTCGCCCTGCGTTACCACCAGATCTATGCCAACAATCCCGATGGGATCGTGGCCGGCACGCAGGACTGGAGCGCCTATGCCGGCGACCTGCGCCGGGGCTGGCTGTGCACACGGCCCTTCTCTGATCTGCTGGTCAAGCTGGATCGCTTCGACGAGCCCGCCCGCTCCGATTTCGGCGCTGGCGAATCCCAGTTGTCGTTGTTGAGGGAACTGCAACTGCAGGCGGAGGTGTTGATGGCCCGCTACCGCAGCGGCGATGGCACCGGCTTCAACGGCGTGGGCGCGGCGATCTCCTGCGTACAGGACTCCAGCCAGGCCCTGGCGATTGCGGTGGAGCGCCTGCGCCTGCGGCTCGCGTCTGCCACCAGCCAAGGACCTGGCTCAGGCCCCGACGCCGAGCGGATCCAATCCCTCGAACGCCTCACCCGCTCCCTCGATGGCCTGCTCACGCCCTTTGGACAGATGCGCGCCGATTGGCGCCGCAATGCGGCCGTGGTGGAACAGTCGTCCCAGGGGATGGACGAGGGTGCGGCCTTCCGCCGCAGCACCGGTCTGCGGGTCACGTTGCTGAGCTGGCGCACGATGGTGCCCCGCAGCGGCCACGACAATCTGGCCCAGCTGTTCCTGAACCAAGGCGCCCAGCTGCATGTGCTGCGCACCAACCAGATTCCTGGCGGGGATGGGCGGATCACTCCTTTGGCCCCCACCGATCTGCTCGGTCAGCTGCCGCCCGTGGCCTCCCTGCTGCGCCGGATCGCCTCTGCCCTGTTCATGGCCGTCGGTTGGCGAACCGTGGCCATGACCCTGGCGATCCTTGTGCCCTACGCCCTGCTGGCTCTGGCCCTGGGACGACGCTCCGGTTTCCTCCATGCGCAGGTGCGCTGGGGACCGCCACTCCCCCTGTTGCGCCGATCCCTTGGTTGGTTGCTGATGCCCGCCTTGGTGGAAGAACTGTTGTTTCGCGTCGCCCTGCTGCCCCATCCGCTGGAGGGGGAAGGCCTGGCGGGCACGCTCGCCTGGGGCTCCTTGAGCCTGGGGCTGTTTGTGATCTACCACCCCCTGGCGGGGCGCACCTGGTACCCCAACGCCAAGAGGGTGTTCCATGACCCACGTTTTCTGGTGCAGTGCACCCTGCTGGGGTTGGCCTGCCTAGTCGCCTACAACCTCAGCGGCTCGATTTGGCCGCCACTGCTGATCCACTGGCTGGCGGTCACGGTCTGGCTAGGGCCCCTGCAGGGACACCGGCGCCTACGGCCAGCACGGTGACGCCGATGACCGCCAGGGCGATCAGCACCAGGCCCTGGGCCCACGGCCACCGACTGAAATCGAGCTCAGGCCGCTCTTGGCAAAGTTGAAGCGGAGGGGGCCAAGGCGGGCGGAGCGGCGGAAGCGGAAGGGCATGGCGATCAGCGGATCATGAAGCGCTTGCTCCCGGAGCTGAGTCAGCCCAATGGATGCGCCATGAAGACCACCAGCCTGCCGGGCCAACAACCTGTTGGCACTACACAGCCAGATCACACCTAACCCCATCCGATCCGGTCCGTTGCCGGTAGTCCCTGCATCCCCTACCGCAGCGGTCAGCATCGTTGGATCGTGACGACGCAAGCCACACCGATGAGCAGGCCATCCCGGGCGCCGCGGCCGGATCCGCTGCCTCGCGCCCTGCCGACCACGGCTGGGGGAGAATCCACGATCAGCGTGGTCATCCCGGTGCTGAATGAAGCCGGCCTGCTGGAATCGGCCCTTACGCACTGGCACAGCCTCAAGAGCAGCGGGGCCGAGTTGATTGTGGTGGATGGCGGCAGTCGCGATGGCACGGCCGAGCGGATCCGCCAGGCAGGCTTCACGGTGGTTCAGGCAGGGCGGGGCCGCGCCAGCCAGATGAATGCCGGTGCCGGCAACAGCAGCGGCGCGCTGCTGCTCTTTCTCCATGCCGACACCCGCCTGCCTACGGGCGCGCTCGCCATGGTGCGGCAGGCCCTATCGGCCGGCCCCGGCTGGGGTCGCTTCGATGTGGAGCTCTCGGGTGGCGGAGCGCTGCTGCGACTGGTGGCCGCCTCGATGAACCTGCGCTCGCGGCTGAGTGGCATCGCCACCGGCGATCAGGCGATCTTTCTGAGCCGCACCTGCTTCGATCGCGTCGGCGGCTTTCCCGACCAGCCGCTGATGGAAGACGTCGAACTCTCGGCGCGGCTGCGGTCCCTGTCCGCCCCCGTCTGCCTGCGGGCCCGGGTGGTCACCTCGCCGCGGCGCTGGCATCGCCACGGCATCGTGCCGACGATCCTGACCATGTGGGGCTTGCGACTGGCCTATGCCTGCGGCGTTCCGGCCCAGGCGTTGGCACGGTTCTACCGATGAACGCCAACCGCGCAGGCCGCTTCACCACCGTTGACGGCACCGTGGGCGACACCGTCATGGTGATCATTCCGGTGCTCAACGAGCAGGACACCCTGGCCTCGGTGATCGGCCAGCTGCAAGCAATCGGCCTGCCTCACATCCGGGTGGTCGACAACGGCAGCAGCGATGCCAGCGCCGCGGTGGGCACGGCCGCCGGCGCCGAGTTGCTGCGCGAACCGGTGGCCGGCTATGGCCGGGCCTGCTGGCGCGGGCTCGCCCAGCTGCCCGAGGCGATCGACTGGATCCTCTTCTGCGATGGTGACGGCAGCGACGACCTGGCCTCGTTGCCGGGCTGGATCAGCCGGCTGGCCGACCACGACCTGATCCTGGGCAACCGGGCCGCCACGGCGGCAGGCCGCCGGGCACTCACGCCCGTGCAGCGCTTCGGCAACAGCCTGGCGACCAGCCTGATCCAGCTGGGTTGGGGCCGGCGCTACCAGGATCTCGGCCCGCTGCGGTTGGTGCGCCGCAGCAGCCTGGCGGCGCTGGAGATGGGCGATCGCGGCTTCGGCTGGACGATCGAGATGCAGGTGCGAGCCATCGAAACCGGCCTGCGCATCTGCGAGTTGCCGGTGCCGCACCATCCCCGCCGCGGCGGCCACTCCAAGATCTCCGGCACCGTGGGCGGCAGTGTTCGGGCCGGGCTGGCCATCCTCAGCACCCTGGCTCGCCTCTACGGCCAACGGCTGTGGCGGAACCGGCTCGTGCAAGCGCGCAGCGAAGCGTCCTGAGATGGAACGCCCTCCCGCCTCACCACCTCCCGCACCACCGGCTCCCGCCTGGATCCTCCCCAGCAGCGCCGCCTTGCTGATCATTGGCGCCGCCGCGATGGCCCCGAACGGGCAGCTGACAGATCCCGACGTGCTGCAGCGTTTTTTCCTGGCGGCGGCAGTGATGCTGGCGGGCTTCGCCCTCACCTGGCGTCTGAAAACGGTGGGGGCGGCCTGGTTCTGGGGCGTGGCGCTGGCCGCCCGGCTGCTGCTGCTGCCGATGGAGCCCGGCGACGACATCTGGCGCTACCTCTGGGAAGGGCACATCCAGACCCTGGGCTTCAATCCGTTCGAGCTGGCGCCCGACGCCACCGCGCTGGTTCCCTGGCGCACGCCCTGGTGGGGGCTGATCAACCACCAGGACGTCTCAGCGATCTACCCGCCGCTGACCCAACTGCTGTTCCGGCTGCTGGCCTTGGGCGGCCCCAGCGTGCTGGCCGTGAAGCTGGCGATCGTGGCGGCCGATCTGGGGGTCTGCGCGTTGCTGGCGCGCCGCTTCGGCCACGGCCCGAGCCTGCTCTACGCCTGGAACCCCCTGATCCTCACTGTCTTCGCGGGGGGCGGGCATTTCGACAGCTGGTTCCTGCTGCCGCTGGTGGCGGCCTGGTTCCTGATCGATCCAGCCCAGGGCGATCGGCGTTGGCTGGCGGGCGCCCTGCTGCTGGGCGTGAGCATCGCGATCAAGTGGATCTCCCTACCGGTGCTGGGGTTCCTGGTCTGGCGGTCGCTGCGGGCGCGGCGCCCCGGGCTGGCCCTGCTGGTGGGGGCGCTGGGGCTGCTGCCGATGGCGGCGTCGGCGTTGGTGTTCTGCGAACCAACCAGCTGCCCGCTGGTTCCCACCGGATCGTCCTTCGTGCGTTACGGGCGCAGCGCCGAGCTGTTGCCCCATTTGGTGGGCGCCGTCTGGAGCGCCTCGCGGAGCTGGAACGCCCTGTTTCTGCTCGCCCCACTGCCGGTGCTGGCGCTGCTGACGTTGCGGGCCCGCAGCGTCGCCCAATTCAGCCGCTGGTGGTTCCTTTGCCTTTTCTTCACATCCCCGATCATCCATGCCTGGTACTTCAGTTGGCTGATCCCCTTCGCGGTGCCGAACGGGCACTGGGGGGCGCGGCTGGTCAGCGGCTCCGCCTTCCTCTACTTCGTGCTCCCGTCCCGCCTGCCGGTCTGGGAACTCAGCGATCCCGAACGCCTGCTGCTCTGGGGCCCCCTGCTGTTCGGCACTGCCCTGAGCGCCCTCGCTGGCACCGCTGACCCCGTTGAACTTCCAGAAAACGCCTGAATCAGATCCCTTCTGAATCCCGACGGCCTCTGACCGCACGGCCTTCTGACCCGACTGCCTCCTGAACCCGCCATGCTCCGCCCGTCCCTCTCCAGGCCCAGCCTGCCGTCGTTGCTGGGCCTGCCGGCCCTGATCGGCAGCCTGATCCTGCTACCCGCCTGCGGCCTGCTGCCCCAGTCCTCCGGCCCGTCCGATGGGCTGGGGGGCCTGGCGGGGCTGGCCAGCTCAACGGCCACGCCGGCCCCGCTGCTCGATAACAGCGCTTTCACCGAAGTGCTGGAGCGCTTTGTGGATGCCGAGGGTCTGGTCGATTACCGCGGCCTGCAGCAGAACCCCAAGGCGCTCCAGGCCTACGTGGACCAGCTCGCCGCCCTTCCCGCCGCCAGCTTCGCCAGCTGGAGCGAAGCGGAGCAGATCGCTGTGCTGCTCAACGCCTACAACGCCCTCACCCTGGTCGCGATCATCGAGCACGACCCGCTCAAGGCCAGCATTCGCGACATCCTCGGGGTGTGGAACCTGAGACGCCACACCGTGGCCGGCCAGTCGATGACCCTCGATCACCTCGAGCACGGCATCCTGCGCAAGGACTACAACGAACCGCGCATCCATGCCGCCCTCGTCTGCGCGGCGGTGAGTTGCCCGCCCCTGCGCCGCGAGCCGTTCAGCGGCGAACAGCTCGATGCCCAGCTCGACAACCAGGTGGACCTCTGGCTCGGCGGACCCCACGGCCTGCAGATCGATCGCGCCACCAACACCGTGGCGATCTCGAAGATCTTCGAGTGGTTCGCCGAAGACTGGGACCGCACCTACAAAACCGACAAGGTGTTCGGCGGCAACCCCAAGCAAAGCGCCGTGCTCAATTTCATCAGCCAACACAGCCCCCCGGCCGACCGCCTCTACCTCAACGACGCCACCTACCGCTTCACCTACCTCGACTACGACTGGGCCCTGAACAGCCAGAGAAAGCCAGATGGGTGAACGCTCAGCAGCAGCTGGCAGATTCTGAAGTCAGGCTGCCGTCAGGGGAGCAAACAGAGCCTGCATCGGCAAGGTCAAAAGGAAGGCCGCCACCGCAGCCGGGGAAGGGGCCGTAGTGGCGATCGAAGCTGCCGATGAACTGGAAGTGGGGCGCGTGGCGGCTTTCGGCCAGCATCCGGAAGGTGTTGCCGCAGACGGGGAACACCCGGCCCGCCTCGATGCGGTGGTGCTTGTCGAAGGGAAAGACGTGCGGGTGGGCGGCGATTCCGCCCTGGTAGATCACGGCCTGGCCGTGGTCTTCGCAGGCTTCTTCGAGCCCATCGATGGCGAACAGGCGGTGCGTGGCGGAGAAGAAGCGCAGCGGACCGGTGCGGGCGCTGAGGGCCGGATCGGTGATCGCCAGCGGCCGGTCGCTCACCAGGCGCGGATCGGGGAAACCGGCGCGGCGGGCCAGCTGCAGGAAGTCGTTCCAGTAGAGGGCGCCGCTGAGGCATTCGCCGTAGAGCACCGGGTCACGGAGCAGCGCTTCGGGTACGCGCCGATCGGCGTAGACATCGGCGAAATAGAACTCGCCACCGGGTTTGAGCAGGCGCCGCACCCCGGCCAGCACGGCCAGCTTGTCGGTGCAGAGGTTCACCACACAGTTGGAAACCACCAGATCGAAGCTGGCCGGCACCAGGGGCAGCTCGCCCAGGTTCTCCAGGGTTCCCTCCAGGAACGAGACGTTGGCGTAGCCGAAGCGCTCGGCGTGGAAATCGCGATGGGCCTCGGCCACCTCCAGCTGCTGGGGGGTCATGTCGATCCCCACCACCGAGCCGGTCGGTCCCACCAACTGGGCGAGCAGGTAAACGTCGCGGCCGCTGCCACAACCGAGGTCGAGCACGCGGGCGCCTTCCAGCAGCTCCGGCACCACCAGGCCGCAGCCGTAATAACGCGAGAGCACCTCGGGATGGATGCGGGCCAGCAGCGGCCGCAGCGCGGTGGGAACCGCCGAGGCATCACAGCAGGCGTCGGTGCGCAGGTCGGCGCTGCTCGCCAGGGTGCTGCCGTAATACTCCTGAACGCCCTCCTGGAGGGTGTTGGGCTGGGTGCTGATGCTGGCCATGGCGCCGGGGAACGAAGGATGGAAGGTGGGAGAAGGACGGAGGTGGGCGATCAGCCGCGGCGCCAGTCGTGGAAGCGCTTCAGCAGTTGCAGGACCCGCTGCGGAGCATGGTTTCGCTTCCATTCTCCGGCCACGTATTTGTTGGCCTCAGCAAGGGTGGGATAGGCATGGATGGTGCCGAGGATCTTGCCCAGGCCCAGGCCCCACTTCATCGCCAGCACGAATTCAGCCAGCAGTTCACCGGCGTGTTCGCCCACGATCGTGGCCCCCAGGATCTTGTCGCTGCCGGGCGGCGTGAGCACCTTCACAAAGCCGGCGCTGGCGCTTCCCGCAGTGCCACCTTCAATGATGGCCCGATCGAGTTCGGCGAGCGAAAAGCGGGTGACCTCCACCGCCTGAGCTGCAGCGGCCGCCTCCTGTTCCGTGAGCCCCACGCTGGCCACCTCGGGATCGCAGAAGGTGGTGCGGGGAATCACGCGGTTGTCCACCTGGAAGCGGCGCAGGTCGCCGAACAGGGCGTTGACGGCGGCATACCAGGCCTGGTGAGCGGCCGTGTGGGTGAACTGGTAGGGCCCGGCCACATCGCCGGCGGCATAGATGTTGGGGTAGAGCGTCTGCAGGTGGGCGTCAGTTTCGATCGTGCGGCCGGTGGGGATGCCGAGCTCCTCGAGGCCGAAGCCCTCCAGCCGCGCCTGGCGGCCGATGGCGCAGAGCAGGCGGTCAAAGCCGATCCGCTCGATCACCCCGCCGCTCTCCACGAGGGCTTCGCCGTTCTCGAACGCCTGCAGGCTGGCGTTGCTGAGCACCCGCACGCCATCGGCTTCGAGGGCAGCACGCACCAGGGCAGACACCTCGGCGTCCTCGCGCCTGAGCAGGCGATCGCCCCGTTGCAGCAGGGTGACGCGGGCGCCGAGCTGGGCCAGGGCCTGGGCCAGTTCACAGCCGATCGGGCCGCCCCCCAGCACCAGGATCCGCGGCGCGGCCAGCTCGCACTGGCGCAGGTTCTGCCAGAGGGTCTCGCTGGTGAGCGCCCCCACCGCCTCGATGCCGGGAATCGAGGGCAAGATCGGCCGGGCGCCGGTGGCCAGCACGATCGCGCGGGTTGTCAGCCGCCGCTCGCTGCCGTCGGCCGCGGTCACCGCCACGGTCCAGGGGTCGAGCAGGCGGGCATGGCCGCTGAGCACCTCCACCCCCAGGCCCTCGTAGCGCTCGACGCTGTCGTGGGGGGCGATGGCCTCCACCTTGCGGAACACCCGCTCCAGCACCGCCTGCCAGGACACCTCGGGATCAGCGGCCGTCAGGCCATAACGGTCGGCGCGGCGCATGCGGGCAGCCAGGCGGGCGGAGCTGATCAGCGCCTTGCTGGGCACGCAACCGGTGTTGAGGCAATCGCCGCCCATGCGATCGGCTTCGATCAGGGTCACCCGCGCCTTCACGGTGGCGGCGATGTAAGAGGTGACCAGACCAGCGGCGCCGGCACCGATCACGATCAAGTTGCGCTCGAAGTGCTGCGGCCGCGGCCAGGGGCGGTACAGACGCCAGCGCTGCCAGCGGCCCAGCAGCAGCTTGACGATCCAGGGGAAGGCGGCCAACAGGGCGAGCGAGCCCAGCAGCTGCGGCGAGAGGATTCCGTCGAGGCTGCGCAGCGCCGCCAGCTGGGTGCCGGCGTTCACGTACACGATCGTGCCGGGCAGCATGCCGATCTGGCTGGTGAGCGTGTAGGGGAGGGCCCGCATCGGCGTCAGACCCATCACCAGATTGATCAGAAAGAACGGAAACACCGGCACCAGCCGCAGGCTGAGCAGGTAGAGCACGCCATCACGGCGCACGCCCGCCTCGATCGGCGCCAGCTGGGCGCTGAAGTTGCGCTGCACCAGATCGCGCAACAGGGTGCGGGCCAGCAGAAAGGAGAGCAGGGCGCCAGCGGTGGAGGCGAACGACACCAGCAGCGTGCCCAGCACCAGCCCGAAGATGGCGCCGCCTGCCAGGGTCATCACCGCCGCGCCAGGCAGCGACAGCCCGGTCACCAGCACATAGGCCGCCGCATAAATCAGCGCCGCCAGCAGGGGCGAGCCGGCCCGCCAGGTCTGCAACGAGTCCTGGGCCGAACGCAGGGCCTCCAGGTTGAGGAAACGCTGCAGATCCAGCGCAAAGAACAGGCCCACCAGCAGGGCGACGGCCAGCAGCAACAGCAGGCGACGGATCATGCCGCCAGCGCACCGCCGCAGCTGGAGCCGCTGCCGGCGGTGCAGCCGAAGCAGTGGGCGGCCACCTGGATCGGGTCACCGGCGGGATCGCGCTGCAAAAGATCGCGCAGGTGGCGGCCGCCTGCGGGCAGGCCCAGCTGCTGGTTGAAGTCGCAGTCGTAGAGCCAGCCCTGCCAGTCGACGCTGATCAACTGGCGGCACATCACCTGATCGAGATTCGCCGGCTGGTGGCTGGCGCGCAGCAGGGCGAGGTAGTCATCGAGTTGGCCGCTGGCGGCAAGCGCTGTCGAAAACCGCTGGATCGGCATGTTGGCCAGGGCGTAGAGCCGGTTGAAGACGATGCCGTACTCGTCCAGCAGCACCCGCCGGTAATCGGCCTCCAGGGCCTGCTGGGGCGGGGGCAGCACCGCCCCCTGCGGGTTGTAGACGAGATCCAGCTCGAGGCCGCTGTCAGGCTGGCCATAGCCCAGAGCATTGAGCCGCCGCAGACCCTCGATGCTGCGCGCAAACACACCGCCGCCCCGCTGTTTCTCGACGTTCTCTTTGAGATAACAGGGCAGCGAGGCCACCACCGTGACCCCTTCGGCGGCCATGAACTCCGCCAGATCCTCCTGGCCCGGCTCCAGCAGGATGGTCAGGTTGCAGCGATCGATCACCTGCACGCCGAGCCGCCGGGCGGCGCGCACCAGCCCCCGGAAGCCAGGGTGCAGCTCCGGCGCACCACCGGTGAGATCCAGGCAACCCAGGCCACGGGCCTGCAGCACCGACGGGATCAGCGCCAGGGTGGCGTCGTCCATGCTTTCGGTGCGGCTGGGGCTGGCATCCACGTGACAGTGGGAGCAGGCCTGGTTACAGCGGTAGGTGATGTTCACCTGCAGGGTGCGCAGATCAAGCCGCCGCAGGCTGGGGAATCCAGGCGACGTGCCGAGGTCAGTACCCGTTGGGGTGGAGATGGTCGGAGTGGAGGCGGGGAGGCTCACGGAGCAGCTGCGGGCTGGGAACGGTGTAGCGGACGCTGATCAGATGGTGCTGGACAGAACAGTGGGACCGTGGGGGCCGCTGCCGGGTGCATCAAGCGCTTCGAGGCTGACGGTGAGGCTGCTGGCCTGGCTGGTGGGTTCCGGCGGGATCGGCATCGACACCGTGCCGTTGGCGTCGGGCACGAAGTGGACACAGCCCACCTCCTTGCCGTTGACCCGCGCCCAGAGCCGGTAGGCGTGGCGGGGCGGCGGAGCCGGCAAACCTTCCAACCGCAGCATGTTGTAGGGCTGGCTGCCGCTTACCTGAACTGCACCGCTGATGCGGTGGGCGGCATCCATGCTGCGCAAGGGCAGGCTGCGGCTGACCCGAAGGCCGGCATCGCCTGTGTCTCCAGGGAGCTGGGAGGGTGTGGCCTCGTAACGGGCCAGCTGGCTGCGGGTGCGCCACAGCTCGCCGCCGGTCACCAGCAGCCCCAGGGCCAGGGCCACGGGGATCCACCAGCGCTGGCCTGGGCCGGCCGCCGCTGGGGCGCGGTCATCCGCATTCAGCGACGGCACCGCCGGATCGAGCAACAGACGGCGCAGGCGAGGGGGAGGGACCGCGGCCTCGTTGAGGGCTAAGGGCAGCAGATGGAGGGTGCTCTGGAACTCCTCCAGCCGGCGGTTCAGCTCAGGTGCCTGCTGCAGCCGCAGCGTGAGCCGATCGCGTTCTGCGTCGTCGAGATCACCGAGCGCGAAGCCTGCGAGCAGCTCGTCGTCGAGGGATCCGGAGGTATCGCGGTCGTCGGCGGGGTTGGGCAGGGTCATGGCTGGGCAGCAAAATCGTTCAACAGGGTGCGCAGGCGGATCAGCCCTTGGCGCGCATGGGTTTTGACGGTGCCGAGGGGCAGCTGCAGCTGGCTGGCGATCGCCGACTGGCTGAGCCCCTCGTAGTAAGCGAGTTCGAGCACCTGCCGCTGGCGGGGGGCGATGGTGTCGAGGGCGGCCCGCACCCGCTCGGCAAGGTTGTCGGTCTCGGCGCACTCCTGCGGACCGCGGGAGGCCTTGGGCAGCAGCTGGCTCGACCACTGCTGAACTTTCTGCCAGCGCGACTGCCGCTGACTGAGGCGATTGAGGGCCATCGAGCGGGTCATCAAGAGCAGGTAAGCCACCACCGGCCCGCGGGCCGGGTCGTAGCGGCCCTGGCGCCAGTAGCGGAGGTAGACGTCATGGGTGAGATCCTCCGCTTCCTGGGGGGAGCGACACAGCTTCAGCGCCAGTCGGTAGACGGCCGGGCTGGTGGCGTCGTACAGGCTGGCCAGATCACCATGAAACTGTTGCGCCAGCTCCATCGGAGTGAGCCCTGTGGTCTCTTCACGGCGCTTCATGGCCACGGGTAGGACGGGCACAGGGGCGGCAGGGGCCATGGGATGGCCGGGAGGGAGGGCGGTGGAGCGGGCATCAATCGTGCAACGGCACACCACAGGTACCGGCCACCACGGCGATTGGATGTGCCTCGCTCGCGCGGCTCGGTCGTTCCATGCAGCAGATCAGCACTTTGGGGGCCGATCTCTTCAGCTGAGATTGAGATTCAGCTCACTTCTGCATACAGGAATCTAGAGACATTGCCCTCACCAGCTCACGCCATGGAGCTTCGGCAGCGGTGCGGTCTGGCTGGTGGTGGCGAACAGCCGGGGGATGCGGTTGCTGTTGTAGACCCTGAATTCCTCCACCAGGCTCACTCCTTCCTTGCGGACCGCCTGGTTGAGCACCAGAGAGCCATCGGGATCGGAGACCGAGCGGTGGAAGGTGCCCGGCGGGATGCGCAGGATGTCGCCACCGGTGTCGAGCCGGACGATGTGGAACGGGTAGTTCCAGCCCAGATTCACCAAAAAGAAGGTGCGGCCACCGTGCATGGCCAGCAGGTTGTCCTCCTGGTGGGGATGCAGGTAAAACTGCCAGGCTCCGGATTCCGGATCATCCGGGGGGCTCACCGCCGGCCCGCTGTGAACCACCAGGTCGCGGGCGTTGGAGGTGGGAACGGTGATATCGAAGAAGCGCACCGAAGGGGTGTCGCGGAACTTTTCGTAGGGGATGAGCTCGAACATCGGCGCCGGACGGGGCACTCTTGACTCGCTCGGCTGGAGGACGGAGCTGGACATCGGAACAACGCCGTCAGGGAAGAGACGCTTGAAAGTGATCCACCTAACCGGAGGAGTTCGGCCAGCAGCCGTGCGCACCGCTACGGAAGCCCGCGCTGGTGTCGAAAAGCAATCCGGCTGATGGACTTAGGCGGTTGTTGAGCTTACAAGCGCGCAAGCTTCAACTCCCCAGCAGAACCGGTCTGGCGGCCATTGCTTTAATGCGGGGAATACCCGTTGATGGAGCCCGAAGTCATGGCCGATCGCTCCCCTGCCGTTCTGCGCCTGGCGGCCGTGCTGGTGGCCGCCGGCCTGGGCCTGCAGACCTTGCCTGCTCTTGCCCAGACAGGCCGCTCCGCCGGCAGGCCCACCGTGTCGGTGCCCAACTTCAAGAACACCGTGACCCAGCAGGCCTGGTGGTGGCAAGGGCCGGTGGCAGAGGATCTCGCCGCCATGCTGGCCAATGAGCTGGCGGCTGAAGGCGATCTGCAGGTGGTGGAGCGCAGCAATCTCAAGGACGTGCTCTCGGAGCAGGAGCTCACCGACCTGGGAATCGTGCGCCAGAGCCCGAATGCGGCCCAGCGGGGCCAGATGACCGGCGCCCGCTACATCGTGCTCGGCACCGTGAGCTCCTACGACTCCAACGTGGAGAACACAAGCTCAGGCAGCAATTTCGGCCTGCTCGGCTTCGGCACCAAGAAGCAGCAGGTGGAAACCAAGGATTACGTGGCGATCGACATCCGTGTCGTCGACAGCACCACCGGTGAGGTGGTGGGACGCCGCACCGTGGAAGGGCGAGCCACCAGCACCGCTGAAGCCAGGGAGCAGGGGGGCAGCCTGCTGCCGTTGGCCGCCGGCGCCCTGCTGCTGGCCCCGAACATGGGCCGCACCGGTCAGGTGCTCACCGGCGCCGCCGGCACCTTGAACTTCGGCTCCAACGAAGCCCAGTCGCAGCGCACCCCGGCGGCCAAGGCCATCCGCGCCGCCCTGATCGACGCCTCCGACTACGTGAACTGCCTGCTGGTGCCCCGCGGGAACTGCATGGCCGCCTTCGACGCCCAGGACCAGCAACGTCGTCAACGTACCCGCGGCACACTTCAACTGGAGTGAACCGGCGCCAGTAGCCGGCCTGACCCTGGGCAAAGAATCAGAACGGGATCGGCATTTCGGCATCAGCCGGCTCTGGCGCGCACTGCGGAATCCGCTCCTCCACCACCTGGCCGATCACCACAATCGAAGGGGAACCAAAGCCTTCGGCCTCCACCCGATCGGCCAAAACCCCCAGGTAGCTCACCAGGTCGCGCTGACCACGGACCGTGCCCTGCTGGATCACCGCCGCTGGCGTTTCCTCGGCCAGGCCACCGGCGATCAGCTCCTCGCAGATCCGGCGCAGGTTGTGCAGGCCCATGTAAATCACCAGCCCGTCGCTGCTGCGGGCCAGCCCCCGCCAGTCGACCCCGGGGCGGTCCTTGTCGATCTCCTCATGGCCGGTGACGAAGGTGACGCTGGAGCCAGCGCGGCGATGGGTGACCGGCAGGCCGATGTAGGCCGGAGCGGCGATTCCGGCGGTCACCCCGGGCACCACCTGCACCGGCACCCCGGCCGCCACCAGGTGGGCGGCCTCCTCGCCGCCGCGGCCGAACAGAAAGGGATCGCCACCCTTGAGCCGCACGATGCAATCGCAGCGCTGGGCCAGGTCCACCAGCACGGCATTGGTGCTCGGCTGGGGCACCGAATGGTGGCCGCGCCGCTTGCCAACGAAATGGCGCTCACAACCTGCTGGGGTGAGATCAAGCAAGGCCCGCGGAACCAGAGAGTCGTAGACGAGCGCATCACACTGGCGCAGCAGACGGTGGGCCTTGAGGGTGAGCAGCTCCGGGTCACCAGGTCCGGCTCCCACCAGGTACACCGTGCCGGTCACGGCAAGGCCACCAAGGGCAGACCCCACGCCTGAGTCAGGTTGTCCGTGCGGGTCGCCAGCTTCCGGTCCTTCACATCTGCAGCAGTGTATGGAGTGGTTCAGCCACTCGCCTTGCTGACCTCATGGAGCGGGTGATGTGAGGGGCTGAGGTCAGGGGGTGAGGTCAAGGAGAAGGTCTGAAGATCAATCATTCCTAAGCTCGGTTTTTACGGGGACCTCACCACGACCTCGTTGCCACTGCCACGCAAGGCCGACTGGGGGCGGAGCCCTTCTGAACAGGCCAGACGGCCGGCGATGGCTGCCGATGCCCTGCGTTTTCGTGAGTTGCTCGCCAAGGTGGGCAGCGGTGAGCACACCAGCAAGGGCCTGAGCCAGGCCGAGGCCCGTGAGGCGATGGACCTGATGCTGGCCGGCGAGGTGGGGGAGGCCCAGCTCGGCGCCTTTCTGATCGCCCATCGGATCCGGCGGCCTTCGCCGGTTGAGCTCGCCGGCATGCTCGACAGTTACCGCGCCCGCGGCCCGGTCTTGCGCAGTCCGGTGTTGCTCAGTCCGGGGAAGAAGCCGCTCTGTTTTGGGGTGCCCTACGACGGCCGCAGCCGCACGGCGCCCCTGCTACCCCTGCTGGCGCTGATGCTGGCGGCCGCCGGCCAGCCGGTTGTGCTGCACGGCGGCGATCCGATGCCGGTGAAGTACGGCATCACCCTCGCCGAGCTGTTTGCGGCCCTGGGGATCGAATGGCGGAACCTCAGCCTGCCGGCGGTGCAGGCCAGGCTGGAGACGCACAACCTGGCCCTCACCCACCAGCCCCTGCACTTCGCCGCCGCCGATCGCCTGCTGCCGGTGCGCGACGCGATCGGCAAACGCCCGCCGGTGGCCAGCCTGGAGCTTCTCTGGACTCCCCATCAAGGGGAGCACCTGCTGGTGAGCGGCTTCGTTCACCCCCCCACCGAGAACCGGGCCTGGGAGGCCCTCGCCATGGCAGGCGAACCCGACCTGCTCACCGTCAAAGGGCTGGAAGGCTCCACCGACCTGCCCACATCCCGGGCGGGCATCACCGCTCGGGTGCGCGATGGCGTGATGACCCGACTCCTGCTCCATCCCCGCGACCATGGGATCAGCAGCCATGAACAGGCCTGGGAGAACCTCGAGCAATGGCGAGAGGATGCACTTGCGGCCCTGGTCGGGGAGGGGCCCCTGGCCGAAGGCCTGCTCTGGAATCTGGGGGCCTACCTCTGGCTGGCCGATCAGTGCAGCAGCCTCGAAGCCGCCCTGGACCAGGCCAGGGCCCTGCTGCTGGCCCGTAGCGGCGAAAAGCTTCGCCAGGAGCTGGCGGCATGAACCAACACAACCATTGCTTTGGCTTCGAGGCCGATTTCGTCGCCTCCCTGCGCTGCCTGCCGATGGCCGTGCGGCGCAAGCTCGATCTCGCCGGCGTCAAGCTCAAACTCAGCCACTGGCACGCCTTGAGCAACGACGAGCGGCTACAGCTGTTGGAGTGGGCCGATCAGCCTGACGCGATCACCGCCCTGCGGCAGTGGCTGAGCGGGCGCACCGCCGCCATGGCCGATGGACCGGCCAAGCCCCTGGAGCCAGCACACGCCGAGAGCTGGCAACAAAGCGAGCAGCTACCCGATCGGCTGCGCCTCTCTTGCGCGCAATTGGGCTGCTCAATCCCCTTGGCGGCCTGGGCGGAGCTGGGTGAACTGCAACGCTTCGCCTTAGTCAAACTCAGCCACCCTGGCCACGAACACCGCAACCTACCTGGGGCCATTCGCGAGTTCGGGCTTGGCGATTAGCCATGACCTCAAGGACCTCGGGCACCCGGTGGCGACGCTGACCCAAGCCTGATGACCAGCAAAGCCAATGAATCTCAATCCAGACTGCTGGGATGTAGAAAACGTTGATCAGAAAAGCTTGCTGAGGATGGTTATTAGGCCCGGCGCTCGATCGGCAGAATCACCGCCGCGGCAGCCTCGACGCGAACCGCCGCCGCCTTCAGCTCCGGCTGGCCGGAGATCGGGCAGGCCAACTCATGCATGAGCGCGTTGGCCTCGCAGGCCAACTCCTGCCTGAACCCCCAGTGCATCGGCAGAAACACCGTGCCGGCGCGGATGCGATCGCTGATCGACAGCCGGGCCGTGATGCTGGAGCGTCTGGAGGTGATCCGGGCCAGCGCGCCGTCCGCCAGGCCCAGATCAAGAGCGTCCACCGGATGCATCTCCAGCAGAGGCTCGGGATGCATGGCCACCAGCCGAGGAACCTGGGCCGTGCGGGTCATCGTGTGCCACTGGCCCAGATAACGCCCAACAGTGAGTACAAGGGGATAGCCCTCCGAGATCGGCTCGCCCAGGCCCAGCGGCAGATCGGCGCAGAAACGGGCGCGGCCGTTGGCGGTTGGGAAGAGCAGATCGGTGTAGAGGCGTTTCGCTTCGGTCGTTGGTGCGCTGCCTTTGGGAGCGGGCCATTGCTGCGGGCCGTGGCTGGCCAGTAGCTCGTGGCTGAGGCCGGAGACGTCGCAAAGGCGGCCGGCCGAGAGTTGGGCGTGCTCTGCATAGACCTCGGCTGCGCTGGTGTAGGTGAACTGATGCTCGAAACCCAGCCGCCGTCCAACAGCGGCGAAGATCTCCCAGTCGGGACGGGCCTTGCCTGGGGGGCGGCGGAAGGCCGGACAGAAGGTGACCCGCCGCTCGGAATTGGTCATCGTTCCCTGCTTCTCGCTCCACTGGGCGGCCGGCAGCAGCAGGTGGGCGTAATGCGCGGTTTCGGTACCGGCATAGGCCTCACTGAGCACGATCAATGGGCAGAGGGCCATGGCGGCCTTGACCCGTTCCAGGTTGGGCATACTCACCAGAGGGTTGGTGGCCGCCACCCACCACAGATCAATCTCGCCGCGCTCCATGGCCTCCAGCTGCTGCCATGCCGCCAATCCAGGCCTTGGGGCGATCGAGCCCGGCGCCAGATCCCAGGCACGCTCCACCTCGTCACGGTGCCCGGCATCATTCACATTGCGGTAGCCAGGCAGCAGGTGGGCCAGACCGCCAGCCTCCCGGCCACCCATGGCATTGGGCTGGCCGGTGAGAGAGAAGGGTCCCGCCCCGGGCCGGCCGATCTGACCGGTGAGCAGATGCAGGTTGATCAGGCCCGCCACCGTAGCCGTGCCCTCCACGCTCTGATTGACCCCCATCGACCAGAGGCTGAGCGCGGCCCCGGCGCCTCCCCAGAGCTCGGCCACCCGCCGCAGCTTGTCCTCGCTGACGCCACAGATGGCAGCAACCTTTGTTGGCGTCCACTCCTTCAGCACGGCGGCGAAGGCGGGAAAGCCATCGGTGGCCTCGTCGATGAACTCGTGATCGATGGTTCGCCGGGCCAGCAAAAGATGGGCAAGGCCATAGAGAAGTGCCAGGTCGGTACCGGGCTGAATGGCCAGATGAAGATCAGCGGCGTCTGAGGTGGCTGTGGCTCGCGGATCGACCACAACGATCTTGAGCTGCCTGGGGTTTTTCTTGCGACGTTTAACTAGTCGCTGGAACAACACCGGATGACAGGCAGCCGTGTTGGTGCCGATCAAGAAAGCCAGATCGCAATGATCAAGGTCGTCGTAACAACAGGGAGGGCCATCGGAGCCAAGGCTGCGGGCATAACCGGCAACGGCTGAGCTCATGCACAGCCGAGAATTGGCATCGAAATTATTGGATCCGATCGCTCCTTTGATGAGCTTCTGGGCAACGTAATAGTCTTCCGTATGGAACTGCCCTGAGCCGTAAAGGGCGATGGAATCGGATCGCTGCCTGGCGAGGCTGTTTTGAATCTGGCCAGCGATGAGATCAAGCGCCTTCTCCCAGCTGATCGGCTGGAAGGGCTGATCCAGGGTGGGGCGGTAGAGAGGTTCCAGCAGGCGGGATCGATCGAGCGTTTCCCCAACCGTGGCCCCCTTGATGCAGACCTGCCCCAGGCTGGATGGATGACCGCGATCCCCCTTCACCCCCCAGATCGGCAGGCCGTCGACCCCGCGACGGGTCGCTTGATTGGGGGCTGCTGGCGGCAGCATGGTGAGACCACAACCCACACCGCAGTAGGGGCACTGGGTGTTAACGGCAGAGGCTTCGGTTGTGGCCGGGGAATCGCCCATCTCGGCCACCATCAGGGCACTTCAGCCAGTATCACTTCTCCCTCGTGGAGATCATCGAAGGAACCCTTTGGTTCCTTGAGGAAGAAGTAACACATCAGGCCCACCACCAGCCCGGCCACACCCAGAACCTGGAAGAAGGCACTGTTGGATGCCGCCACTACCGCCGGAGACGGATCACCGGATGCGTCACCGATCCAGACGGGCAGCAGGCTGTAGATGGTGAGATAGGCCACGGCTCCCACATTTCCATAAGCCCCGACCATGCCGGCGATCTGGCCTGTGACCCGGCGCTTCACCAACGGAACAATGGCATAGGTGGATCCTTCTCCAGCCTGTACAAAGAAGGAGCAACCCATGGTGAGCACCAGGGCCAGCAGGATGCCGGCCGTACCCACGAAAGTTCCCGGTTTAATCATGCTCATCACCAAGTAACCGATACCCAGGCCCACGGTCAGAAAGCCCATTGTCTTGCGGCGCGATCCCAGACGATCGGAAATGAGTCCACCACCCGGGCGGGCCACCAGGTTGACGAACGCAAAGGAGGCGGCAAGGATACCGGCAGTCGCCTTCGGCAACAGGAAGGTAGTTTCAAAAAAGGTGGGCAACATCGACACCACAGCCAGTTCTGAGCCGAAATTCACCACATAGGTGAGCTCCAAAATAGCCACCTGCTTGAACTCATAACGATCGTCTTTGGGATACACTTTCGTACCCTTGATGAGATCCATATTTGTGCGGATGATGCCCAGGGTTTGGGCCACGAAAAAGGCAAGCACCAGCAACAGGGCGATCGTGTATCCCGTGTCATTGAGAAAGTTAACCTTCTGAAGCCGCCAGGCCAGCACGCTGAGAATGGCTGCAAACGGAACGTTCATGCCGAGCAGCCCCCAGAAGTCGCGCATGGAGGTCACCTCTAACCCAGCCGCTTTAGCGGGCTTTTGATAAACCCTTCCCGGTGGAGTATCGGAAACATTGAAAAAATAGAAGATGCCGTAGGCTGCAGCGATCAGTCCAGTTATGGCAATGGCGCCGCGCCAGTTGAGCACCACATCACCGATCTGAGCTCCGCCGGCAAACGAAAGCCAGCCCGCCACGATCACCATGGTAAGGGCCGAAAAGGCCGAGCCGAAATTCCCCCAGCCGCCGTAAATCCCTTCCGCCAGTCCAATCTCCTTCGGCGGAAACCATTCAGCCACCATGCGGATTCCGATCACGAAGCCTGCACCAACAATGGAGAGCAACAGCCGGGCAATCACCAGTTGATTGAAATCCTGGGCGCTTGCAAATAGCAAGCAAGGAATGGCTGAAAATACCAGAAGTGTGGAATAGGTGATTCGAGGTCCGTACTTATCGAGCACCATCCCAATCAGGATGCGGGCTGGCACCGTGAGAGCCACATTGCAGATCGCCAACGTACGGATCTGGGACAGCGAGAGACCCAAGTCCTCCTTGACCGTGGTGGCCAGTGGAGCGAGGTTGAACCAGACGACGAAGGTGAGAAAGAAGGCAAACCAGGTGAGATGCAGGGTTTTGTATCTCCCCTGGAGAGACCAGAGTTCGGCAAGCATGGGTCACGAAAGAGGAACCCTGGCTTCGGAAAAAAGCGCTCAGGACTGAAAATCGGCGCACCATGCTGACCGAGACACAAATAAGAGCATCCGGAGCACTCCTTCCTCTGTAGTTGTAGATACGAATCCTGTCAGGCCTTGCCTTGGTCCGCTGGTGCCCCCTTCTCCAGACCAATCAAAACCCACGCCATTCACAATACAAAACTCCGGCGAGGCTCTCCCCTGCGATCCCGAGCCTTGTGAATAGGCAAGGCAAGGAGCCCCGCGTCAGCCTTGATCAGCCTGCTTCGCTCTTTAATTTCTCAACGAGAATCGAATCATTTTTCTTGTAGAGCTTTGCCTCGGCCTCAATGAAAATGTTTGCGAGGGCGTTGTAAGCCTCGCCCCAGGCATCGATAACTTGATCTGTAGCAGCTTCTCCCAGCACATCTTTCATCGCCTCAAGCAGCTTGGCGCCGATGAGGGAGTATTGCTCGGGCAGGATTCTGGCCTCCACATGCTTGTGAGCAATTCGCTCGACGGCTGAAGCAAGTTCTTCGAGGCGGTCAATATGAGTGGCATAGGCATAGACAGAGGCGGCCAGCTTCTTGGCTTGACCGTTGCCATGGGCATCCACCATCCAGGTATTTTCAAAGCCCAATCTATAGTCGGGACGCTCTGCAAAGGCAATTTCATACATTCGAGAGGTGATCTTTTCGCCGTGCTCTTTAACCGCCGGAGCAGTTGCCTTGACGATGTCTATCGTCTGCTGCGAAATTGTCATTCTTCACTGTCCCAGAACTTCTTGACCATACCACGATTTGCTTGATTGATTTGCTGCGAGCGTACTGTTATTGCTTCCCCTTGCTGTCTGAGTCACTATGCTATCCCCTATTGATGAAGGGACTGGAGTCCTGCGCCGCTTCAACTCCAGTAGAGCGTGCAATGGCGCCTGATCGTTGCTGCTTCTTGGTTGTGCGTCCATCAGCGGATGCAAGGGCCCTCTTCACCTCGGAGCCCACACCCTTCGAGTGCTGATCGGAAGGATGGCTCGGGGCCAGCTTTCAAACACTGCCTCGAAACATCGAGCTTGAGTCACAATCCTCGTTGAAGACCCACCTGACTGAGCAAGAGGATCGAGTCTCACGAAGGTTTCAATCACTTGACAGGACTTTCACTGTAAAAAAAGGGATTAGGGCGACAAAGAACCGACCTGACGACCCAGCCGACGCTGTTCTGGAGACCATGCCTAAAACTGGACCCTGATAGATGCAGGCAGTTCAACCAGCGCAGCATGGCCTGGCTGAGAGCATGGGGTAATGGCCGTCTCCATCCGGTTCTGCCCCTGTCTGCTGAGCGGCGGTGAGAGTCGGCGGATGGGCCGCGACAAAGCGCTGCTTCCCCATCCAGCTGGCGGCACCTGGTTGGAGCAGGCCCTGCGCCTGCTGGCCCAGCTGCAGCAGCCCGTCACCCTGCTCAGCCGCCACCCGTCCCACGGGACGATCGCCCGTCAACTTCAGCAGCGCGAGGGGTTCGAGCTAGAGGTGATCGTGGAGCCACCGCCCCAGGAGGGCCCCCTGCTGGCCCTGACCCGGCTGATGGCCCATCACCGCGGCCAGCGACTGCTACTGGCGCCAGTGGACATGCCCTGGCTGCAGCCAGGCACCCTGAAGCAACTGCTGAAGGCCGGCGCGGCGGAGCCGGAGCGGATTCTTGTGGCCCACGACGGCCAGCGGCTTCAGCCCCTGCTCGGTCTCTACCCCGCCAGCGACCCCTCCCGTCAGTCCGCCGAAACGTTCACCGGCCAAGGAGGCCGCAGCCTGCTGCGCTGGCTGAATCAAACCCAGCGCTTCAGTTCGGTGCCGCTGGACCCACTGCAGCTGCGTAACGCCAACCTGCCGGCCGACTGGGCGCCCTGAGCAGCCAATCCGAACACTGCCGCGCCAGGCTTGGCGCCCGGCAGCAAACCAGAGGAGGTTGTGATGGCTGAACCGGCCTCCCTGCGTGATCGCCTCGGACGCCCACCCGGCGTGTTGCGTCTGTCGCTGACGGCCCGTTGCAATCTGGCCTGTCCCTATTGCTGCCCGGATTCCCAGGAACCACCTGAGCTGCTCAGCCTGACGGAGCGTCTGCAGCTGGTGGCCGCCGCCGTGGATCTGGGCTTCGGCACGCTGCGGCTCACCGGCGGTGAACCGTTGCTGAACCGGGATCTGGAGGCCTTGATCGGCGGTCTCCAAGCCCTTCGTGATCCTTCCAGCCGCCCCCGCGGCCCGTTGCAGGACATCGCGCTGACCACCAACGGGGCGCTGCTGGGGGCGGAGCGGGCCCGGGCCCTGAAGGCCGCCGGGCTCGATCGGATCACCATCAGCCTCGATGGCACCGATGGCGAGAGCGTGGCGCGGATGGCGGGTCTGCTGGCGGGGCCCAGCGCCGGGGAAGCCCTGCTGGCCAAGGTGCTGGCGGCTGTGGAGCACGCCCGTGCCGCCGGCTTCGACCCGGCCGCAGGCCAGCTCAAGCTCAATGCCGTGATCGCCCGCGGCCGCAACGACGATCAGCTGCTGCCGTTGGCGGCGCTGGCGCGGCGGCTGGGGGTGGAGTTGCGCCTGATTGAGTTCATGGATGTGGGCAACCGCAACGGCTGGAACCTCGAGCAGGTGGTGCCAGCGGCCGAGATGCTGCAACGGATCGGCGCCGTCTGGCCGCTGCAGCCGGTGGGACGTGCCAGCGCTGCCACCGCCAACCGCTGGCGCTACCGCGACGGCGGCCTGGAGGCGGCTTCCGGTGGCGGGCAACTGGCCGTGGTGGCCTCGATCAGCGCCCCCTTCTGCGGCGACTGCAACCGCCTGCGCATCACCGCCGATGGCGTGGCCTACACCTGCCTGTTCGCCTCCAGCGGCTTCGACCTCAAACCCTGGCTGCGGCCAGGCGGGCGCCCGGGAGCTGACCGGGCTGGGCTGGATGCGGCCCTGCGCGGCCTCTGGCGCGAGCGCCAGGATCGCTACAGCGAAGAACGGGGGCCCGAGGCTGGCTCCGCCGAGCCCAGCACACCGGCAGCGGCCCACGCCGAGATGGCCTACTTGGGCGGTTGAGCTGCCCGGTCAACCTGCTGGGGGAAAAGCGCCGCGCACCAGCACCGGCACCCGTTTGAAGGCCGGCGTGCCGCTGCGGGCATCCACCTTGGTGCGGATGATGGCGTTCACCTCGGGATAGAACATCAGAGCCGCCCCTTCGCGGATCTCGCCGGGGATGATCTCGATGTTGGTAAGCACGCCGGCTTCGCCCTGCACCGACACCCGCTGGTGGGCGCTCAGGCCGGAGCGGGCCAGATCGCCGCGGTTCATCAGGATCGTCTGGCGGTGCGGCATGCCCCGGTAGGCATCGCCGGCTTTGTAGACCACCGTGTTGTGCTGGCCGTAGCTGCGGGCTGTGATCAAGGCCACCACCAAGCCGTGCTCGCCCGGCCCCAGGTCACCGAAGTGGGCCGGCTCAGGCAACTCCAGCGCCGGCAGGGGCGTGGCCTGCATCCGTGCTCGCCCCGATGGTGTCGGGAAGCGGGGCTGCTCGAACAGCCGCCCCTCCACGCTGAATTCCCCGTTATTGGCATCGATCCGGGCGATCGGCCCATAGCCGGGCACGGTGCGGGCGATCAACTGGCGCACGTACACCGGATCCTGCAGGCGTTCCCAGTCGATTGGATCGCGGCCCATCAGCCGCATGGCCAGCTCGGCGAGAAAGCCCACCTCGCTGATCAGATCGGCGCGCTTGAGGTGGCTGCTGCCGGGTTCGTTGAGGCGCACAAAATTGTTGCCCGATTCAGTCGTGGTGCGGTGTGGTGTTTCGAAGCGGTTGAACACCGGCAACACCAGGGTGGTGCGGGCCGCCAGGCCGTGGAAATGTCCCTGGTTGGGCTTGGTGGCGAGATAGAAGATCGTGTCGATGCGGCCCAGGGCCTGCCGGGCCTGCTCGGAATCGGGGTTGGCCCCCCAGAGATTGCCCCCCAGGCAGAGCAGGCTGTCGACGGCTCCGGCCTCGGCCGCCTCGATCAAGGCGCGGGTGTCATAGCCGGGCACCCGACTGAGCGGACGGCCCAGCAGGGTTTCCAGGGCTTTTTGCATCTCGGCGCGCAGCTTTACGGTCACGCCCATCGAGCCGAAGCCCTGCACGTTGGAGTGGCCGCGGATCGGCATCGTGCCCGCCCCCGGACGTCCGACGTTGCCGCTGAGCAGGGCGGTGTTGGCGATGGCATGCACATTGGCCGTGCCGTTGGCCTGGTGGGTGATGCCCATCGCCCAGGCGAACACCACCCCCTTGGCCCGGCCGATCACGGCGGCGGTCTCCTCCAGCTCTTCGCGGCTGAGGCCGCAGCAGCTGGTGATCGCCTCCCAGGAGGTTGACTTCAGCGCTTCCACCACGGCCTGCCAGCCCTCGGCGTGGGCCTTGAGGAAGTCGAACTTGATGCTGCCGGCCTCCAGCAGTGCCTTCTGGAGGCCCAGGAACACGGCCGTGTCGCTGCCGGGAATTGGCTGCAGGAACAGCGAGGCGATCGTCGAGCCCCGCAGCATCGACTTGATCGGAAAGGCCGGCGAGCCGAACTTGAGCAGCCCCACCTCCAGCACCGGATTGATCACGATCACGCTGCCGCAGCGCTCCCGCAGGTGGATCAGCTCATTCATCAGCCGCGGGTGGTTGGCCGGCGCGTTGGAGCCCACCAGCACCACGCAATCAGACTGCTGCAGGCTCTCCAGGCTCACCATCGAAGTGCCCGAGCCGAACACCTCGCCCAGCCCCACGGTGGAGGGGGCATGGCAGAGGTCGGAGCAGTCGGCCAGGTTGTTGGAGCCCCAGGCCCGCAGCAGCAACTGCAGCAGATAGGCCGCCTCGTTGGAGGAGCGGCCGGAGCTGTAGGAGGCCACCCGCTCCGGCGGGCGCTGGAAGGCGGCTTCAGCCAGCTCAAACACGTCGTCCCAGCCGAGGCGCTCGTAATGGCTTCCGCCCTCACGCAGGATCAGGGGATGGCTGAGGCGACCGAGGCGATCGGCCTCCATCGAACTCAGGCGCTGCAGTTCCGCCAGGCTGCGCTGCGCGAACACCCCCTCAGACACGGCCGGTTGCAGTTCCGCCGCAATCGCCTCGACGCTCTTGAGGCAGCGCTGCAGCGGTTGCCCCAGCTCATCGCGGAAGCCGCCGTTCTGGCCGCCTGTGCCCCAGGCACAGGACAGGCAGGCGCTCTTGTGCAGCAGTGTTTGCCAGAGCAGCGGGCCTTTGGGCGAGAGGGTCGCCTTGGCCCAGCCATCGATCACCGGCCAGCCGCCACCTACGGCCGGGGTGCCGGGATCAGCAGGGGAAGGTTCTGGAGTGGTTTTGGCGGAAGCGGAGACCCTGTCACCCATCTGCGCGACCGGCGAAGGAAAATCACGCTAACGACCACACCCCTGATTACGGTCAAGACAATCCACTCGCATCAGTTCAACCGATGAAATCGAGCCGTTTCGCCATCCACTTGGGATTCGCTGTGGCATTCGGCTTTGCCGTGGCGGGGTTATCGAGCTGTGCAGGGCCCGAGGCCAACCAGGGGAGCCTCTCCAGCCCACCAGCGCAGGATGCCAGCCTTGCCACGAAGTCTGAGCCTTTGCTGATCCGCTCCGGCGATTTTGTTTCCGGCGAGCATCCCACCAAAGGCTCTGCACAACTGGTGAAGGAGAACAACCAGCATCGCCTGGAATTGGATCAGGATTTTTCAACTTCAACATCTGGCCCTGACCTGGTTGTGGTCTTGCATCGCAAGGCCGATGTGATTGCCTCCACCACGCCACCAGCTTTCCCGCTTAACGAAGGTGATTACGTACTGCTTGCTCCCCTGAAGAGCTTCAGCGGCGCCCAGATGTATCCGATTCCAGAGAGCGTCAATCTCGAAGAGTTCAGATCAGCAACAATCTGGTGCCGGCGATTCAATGCCACGTTTGGTTCTGCCACATTGCAATAAGTGATCTCTGGCGTCCTTCAGTTGGGGGCAGTGGAAACGTGCCACCGTTGAGTTCAGCGCTTAGCTTTGATTTTGCGCGAGGTCTCGGTTTCGCACGTGGACCTGATGGCTGATTCGATCACCCCAGCCTTGCAGCGTCGCATCGGCCTCACCGGGGGCATTGCCAGTGGCAAAAGCAGTGTTGGGCGGATTCTTAGCGGCAGCTACGGGCTGCCCGTGCTGGATGCCGACGCCTACGCCCGCGACGCGTTAGCCCCGGGTACAGCGGCGACGCAGGCCGTGCAGGCCCGCTACGGCAACCTTGATCGAGCCGCCCTGGGGCGCATCGTGTTTGCCGATCCAGCCGAACGGCTCTGGCTTGAGCGCTTGGTGCACCCCTTGGTGCGCAGCCGCTTTGAGCAAGCCCTGGCACAATTCGCTGGGGCACCCTGCCTGGTGCTGATGATTCCGCTGCTCTATGAAGTGAATCTGCAGGGGCTCTGCAGCGAGGTCTGGCTGGTGGACTGCGACGAGGAGCAACAACTCCAGCGCCTGATCCAGCGTGACGGCTACAGCAGCGGTGAAGCCCGCGCCCGCATCAACGCCCAGTGGCCACTGGCCCGCAAGCGTGAGCTGGCCGATGTACTGATCAACAACCGCGGCGGCGAGGCCGAGCTGATCGAGCAGGTGCAGCGTCACTGGTTCTCGGCAAGCTGCCGTGATCCCTTCCCTCCAGCCGTCTCGCCATGACACGAACAATTCGCTTCTTCGCCACCAACCGCGACCGGGAGCAATTGGGCCAACGCTTTGATCGCAATCAGCGAATCAAGCTGCAGAGCAGTGGATATCACTGGGTCGACACCCATATCTGCATGGGCCACTACCTAGCCACCACCAATCCCAACACCATTCCCGTCGATGCGGTGATTTCGCCCTCCACCGAGCGGGTGTTCGACAAATTCCTTGCCAAGCCTGAAATCAGAAAGGTGGTGATCGGCATCCATGGCTTCAATGTGCCGTTGCATGGCGCCATCACCTCCTTTTCCCTGTTAGCTGAAGCCCTGGCCGCCACCCTTGAGGCCAGGGGCCTTTCCCTGGTGCTGGATCCCGAGCCAGCAGCAACAACCACTGGCGTGAGCCCTCCACCAGCCGCCGCCGCTCCGGGCCGAGCTGTGCAAAAGGATCAGATCGCCTTCGTGGGGTTCTCCTGGCCTTCAGACGGCCGCCTGCTGGCCTACCAATCCGACCGGCTGGAGGCGGCCCAGTCGGCGAACGCCCTGGCCAACCTGATCGCCAACATCCGCGCCGCCAACGACAGCGTCGAGGTGGATGTGATCGCCCACAGCATGGGCAGCTATCTGGTCTGCAGCATGCTCAAAAGCCTGGTGGACCGCTCTGCCTGGCCCTACCGGGCCTGGGAGAACAACGCGATCGGCCGCTCGATCGCCCAACGGCTGAAGCGGCGCGACGATGCCGGTAGCAGTTCGTTCATCGATCGCCTGATCCTGCTGGCTCCCGATGTGGAGCGCCGCGAAGTCACCCAGTGCCACAACATCAACATTAACTCCGAGCTGTTGGACTACAACGGGCCGTTCCACGACGGTTTGAAGCATCTGGTCGGCCATACGTACCTGTTCTATTCGCGGAATGACTCCGCCCTGAAAGCCTCAGTGCTCGAAAAAGATGCCCTGCGCGAACCCTTCCAGAAGGTGAAAGAGCTTGTGGCCGGCGCCGACATCGACAAGCGCTGGGAGAGCAGCCTCGGCCTCAACCCGCTGCCCTCGCTTGCTCCAGCCAACATGACCGGCTTCAACGCCACCATGCTCACCAACCGCTCCATCGACCACGGTGATTATTTCGACGCCCCCCAGATCATCGAAACGATGGCCCAGCTGCTGGCGGATTAGCCGTGTGGTTCCAGCAGGTTGTTGCGCTAACCCTTCAGCTTTTCGGCCAGAATCCGGTTGGCGAGCTTGGGATCGGCGCGGCCGCCGGTGCGTTTCATCAGCTGGCCCACGAAGAAACCCTGCAGCTTGTTTTTACCGCCTCGGAACGCCTCCACCTCGGCTGGATGGGCCGCCAGCAGCTCCGCCACGATCGCCGTGATCGCCGCTGGGTCGCTGATCATGCCCAGACCGCGGTCGGCCACGATCGCCTGGGCGGAACCACCCTGCTCCAGCAGCTCCGGCAGAAGATCTTTGGCGATCTTGCCGCTGATGGTGCCGTCGTCGATCAGCTGCACCAATTCCGCCAGCTGCGCAGGCTTGAGGGGCAATTCGGTGATCGACATCTTGCCGGCATTGAGATGGGCGGCGATGTCGCCCGTGACCCAGTTGGCCACTCCCTTGGCGTCGGCACCAGCCGCCACGGCGGCTTCGAAGTATTCGGCCATGGCGCGCTCATCGGTGAGCACCCGGGCGTCGTAGATTGAGAGCCCTAGGGCATCGGCGTAACGATGGCGCTTGGCGGCAGGCAGCTCGGGCAGCTCGGCGCGCCAGCCCTCGCGCCGCTCGGCACTCACCTCAATCGGTCCCAGATCCGGCTCGGGGAAGTAGCGGTAATCGCTGCTGCCCTCCTTGCTGCGCATGCTGCGGGTGTGCTGCTTGCTCTCATCCCAGAGGCGTGTTTCCTGAAAGATCGGCTCGCCGGCCTCGATCGCCTTGATCTGACGGGCGATTTCGTGGTCACAGGCCTTCTGGATCGCCGAGAAGGAGTTCATGTTCTTGATCTCCACCTTCACGCCGAAGGGATCGTTGGGTCCGCGCCGCACCGAGATGTTCACATCGCAGCGCAGGGATCCTTCCTGCATGTTGCCGTCGCTGACGCCCAGATAACGCATGATCCGGCGGATTTCTGAGGCGTATTCGGCCGCCTCCCGGCCCGTGCGCAGATCGGGCTTGGAAACAATCTCGGCTAGGGCCACACCGGCGCGGTTGTAATCCACCAGCGAATGGGTGCTGCCGGCCAGACGATCGCTGCCGGCATGCACAAGCTTGCCGGCATCTTCTTCCATGTGCAGCCGCTCGATGCCGATCGTCTTGAGGTAGGTGTCTTTTCCCTTTTCGGCCACTTCCACCTCGATCCAGCCGTTTTCGGCGATCGGCTGATCGAACTGGGAGATCTGGTAGTTCTTGGGCAGGTCGGGATAGAAATACTGCTTGCGGTCGAACTTGCTGTGCTCGGCCACCTGCAGATTGAGGGCCAGAGCCGCCTTCACCGCATACTCGAGCACCTTCTGATTCAGCACCGGCAGGGTGCCGGGCAACCCCAGCACCACCGGATCGATGTGGCTGTTGGGCTGGTCGCCGAAGTTGGTGGAGGCGGCGGTGAAGATCTTGCTGGCCGTACCCAGCTGCACGTGGGTTTCCAGGCCGATCACGGCCTCCCAGCCCTCATGTCCAATCGCCGAAGCCATTCCGCTCTCCCGGCTTGCGCCTGTTGTGGAAACGATCCTATGCAGGGGACTGTTGGGCGCGGCCGCCATCACCCCGCTGCTGGCGCTTGGATAGTTTGAGTCCATGACAGGCCTGCGCACGGATCAAGTCTCGGCAAGCCGGTCCTTTGCAGAAGGCGACGCTGATCCGGTGCTGGTTCTCGGTGGCGGCCTGATCGGTCTGGCGATCGCCCACCAGCTGGCCCGTCGCGGCGAGTGTGTTCGGGTGCTGAGCCGCCGCCGCAACGAGGCGGCGGGCTTTGTCGCCGCCGGCATGCTCGCGCCCCATGCCGAGGGGCTGGAGGGGGCCATGCTCGCCCTGGGTCAACGCAGCCTGGCGTTGCTGCCCCAGTGGGTGGGCCAGCTCGAAGCCGACAGCGGCCTGCCCTGCGGCCTGCTGCGCTCAGGGATCGTGGTGCCCTTCACCACCAGCGCCGAGCGAGGGGCCTACCCCACCGCTTCGCTGGGGCAACCGCTCGATCGCGCCGAACTGGAAGCCGAAATCCCGGGCATCGGCGCAGACTTTTGCTGCGGGCTGCTGTTCGCCCAGGACGGCCAGATCGACAACCGCCGCCAGTTGATGCGCGCCCTGGAGCGGGCTTGCGTCGAGCGGGGCGTGGCCTTCGCCGAGGGCACCGAGGTGCTGGAACTGATGAGCGATGGCCAGCGGGTGCTCAGCGGGGTGCGCCTGATCGGCGCCGGTGGCCTGGTGCGCAGCCTGGCCTGTCGCCGGGCCGTGTTGGCCTGCGGGGCCTGGAGCGCCAGCCTGCTGCCCGGCTTGCCGGTGGTGCCGATCAAGGGGCAGATGCTCTCCCTGCAGGCCCCCCGCCGGGCCCTGCGCCGGGTGCTGTTCGGGCCCGGCACCTATCTGGTTCCCCGCGAGGACGGCCTGATTGTGGTGGGAGCCACCAGCGAACCGGAGGCCGGCTTCGCCGCTGGGCTCACGCCCCGGGGCCAGCAGCAGCTGGAGGCCGGCCTCACCGCCCTGTTGCCGGCGGCGGCCAGCTGGCCGCCGATGGAGCGCTGGTGGGGGTTTCGTCCGGGCACGCCCGATCAGGCTCCCTTGCTTGGCCCCAGTCCGATCGAGGGGTTGTGGCTGGCCACCGGCCACTACCGCAACGGTGTGCTGCTCGCGGCTGTCACAGCAGAGCTGATCACCGCCCAGGTGAGCGGCGATCAAGCCAGGGATGGATCAGGCGAGCCAAGCCGACGCAGCGTTTTGTCGGCCGCCAACGCCGCTTTGTTGGCCAACTTCCGCTTCGACCGCTTCGCTGTTCAGCCGCAAAGCGCTCAGGGCTCCACGCGCCAGACCTGATCGGCGGGCGTCCAGTCGCTCAGCTCGGAGGGCTCGAACCAGAGGCCGATCTCAAAATCAGCGGTTTCAGGGGCATCGGAGCCGTGGATCACGTTGCGACCGATGTTCACCGCCAGATCGCCGCGGATCGTGCCGGGCTCGGCCTCCAGCGGCTTGGTGGCGCCGATCAGCTTGCGGGCACTGGCGATCACACCATCGCCTTCCCAGACCATCGCCACCACGGGACCACTGGTGATGAACTCCACCAAGCCGGCGAAGAACGGCCGCTCGCTGTGCACCCCGTAATGGCTTTCAGCCAGCTCACGGCTGGGCACCAGCTGCTTGAGGCCCACCAGCTTGAAGCCCTTGCGCTCGAAGCGGCCGAGGATCTCGCCCACCAGCCCCCGCTGGACGCCATCGGGCTTGATGGCAAGGAAGGTGCGTTCGACGGCCATGGAAAGAGCGTTGGTGTGAGCCCCCATCGTCTGCGGCAGGGCCGCCCATTGGCAAGCCGAGCGCAGGGCTTCCCCAGCCACTCAGCCTGAGAGGGGCCAATCCAGACCCATGGGGAGATCGGGGAATGGAGGGGGCTGGCCCGTTGAGCGTGTCCAACGAGGTTCTGCGGACCGCCTCATTAGATTTCGGGTTCGTCCCCACGCACCGCCGCGCACCGATGGTGCTTGCCGATTCGCTTCCCCCCTCCGCGTCCGCCTGGTGCGCCGCCGACGGCGCCGCTCTCTATGGCGTAGACGGCTGGGGCGATCCCTATTTCAGTGTCAGCGAGCGCGGCCATGTGATGGTGCAGCCCCGCGGCGAACGCGGCGGCGCCCTCGATCTGGTGGAACTGGTGCGGGGGCTGCAGGGCCGCGATCTCTCCCTGCCGCTGCTGATCCGCTTCGACGACATCCTCGAAGACCGGCTGGAGCGGCTCCACGCCGCCTTTGAGAGAGCGATCGCCCAGTACGGCTACGCCGGCCGCTACCAGGGCGTTTTCCCGGTGAAATGCAACCAGCAGCGCCACGTGGTGGAGCAGCTGATGGAAAGCGGCCGCCGCTGGCACTTCGGGCTCGAGGCCGGCAGCAAGGCCGAACTGCTGATCGCCCTGTCGCTGCTCGACGACCCCGAGGCCCTGCTGATCTGCAACGGCTACAAAGACCAGCGCTACATCGAGACGGCGATCCTGGCCCGCCGGCTCGGCCGCCAGCCGGTGGTGGTGATCGAGCAGGCCGATGAGGTCGAGCCGATCATTGCCGCCAGCCGGGCCCTCGGCTCAGCGCCCTTGATCGGCGTGCGGGCCAAGCTCTCGAGCCGCAGCACCGGCCGCTGGGGCAGTTCGGTGGGCGAGCGGGCCAAGTTCGGTCTCTCGGTGCCCGACCTGCTGGCCACCCTCGACACCCTGCGCCAGGCGGATCTGCTCGGCGAATTGCGCCTGCTGCACTTCCACGTGGGCAGCCAGATCAACGACATCGCCGTGCTCAAGGACGCCCTGCAGGAAGCCGGTCAGATCTACGTGCAGCTGGCCCAGCTCGGTGCTCCGCTCGGTTACCTCGACGTGGGCGGCGGCCTCGGCATCGACTACGACGGCAGCCGCACCGCCACCGCCGCCTCCACCAACTACTCGCTGCAGAACTACGCCAACGATGTGGTGGCCACCGTGCGCGAGTGCTGCGAGCCCCACGGCATCCCCCTGCCCACCCTGGTGAGCGAGAGCGGCCGTGCGATCGCCAGCCATTTCAGCGTGCTGGTGTTCGACGTGCTCGGTGCTGGCCAGGTCAGTGGCGCGGTGCCGCCGCTGAGCGAGGGCGAACCACTGATTGTGCGCAACTTGCGCGACACCCTCTCGGCGATCGAGGCCGGCGCCGAGGCCAGCAGCGGCGACCACCTGCAAGAGGGCTGGAACGACGCGATCAAGTTCAAGCACGACGCCCTCTCCGCCTTCCGTCTCGGCTACCTGACCCTCACCGAGCGGGGAGCCGCCGAACGCCTCTACTGGGCCTGCTGCGAATCGATCGCCAGCCAGCTGGCCCGCTGGCCGGCCAGCGCCGCGATCCCCGATGAGCTGCGCACCCTGCCGGCGGCCCTGGCCAGCACCTACTACGCCAACTTCTCGGTGTTTCGCTCCGCCCCCGACACCTGGGCGATTGACCAGCTGTTCCCGGTGCTGCCGATCCATCGCCTCAACGAACGCCCCAACCGCCTGGGCAGCTTCGCTGACCTCACCTGTGACTCCGACGGCAAGCTGGCCCGCTTCATCGATGCCGGCCAGGTGAAACCGCTGCTCGAGTTGCATGACCTGCAGCCCGATGAGCCTTACTGGATCGGCCTGTTTCTCGGCGGCGCTTACCAGGAGGTGATGGGCAACCTGCACAACCTGTTCGGCAGCACCAATGCAGTCCATATCCGTCTTGGTGCCAATGGCAGCTACCGGGTCGAGCATGTGGTGAGGGGCAACACCAATGCCGAGGTGCTCGAAGCGATGGAACACGAACCCGACCAACTGCTTGAGCGTCTGCGCCTGGCCAGTGAGGCGGCCATCGACCGGGGCGACCTGCCAATCCGCGATGCCCAGCGGCTGATGGCCCACCTGGAAGGCAGCCTGCGCCAGACCACTTACCTGCAGACCTGACTGGAGCTGATGCCATGTGGGGAGATGAATCGCAGCTGAAGATCGTGCGCGAGCGCATCAAGCTGCTGCTGAAGATCCACTACGCCGATCTGGCGCCGGTCCAGCGCCTCGCCAGCCAGGGGGACCTGCTGATGCGTCAGGGAGATCCCGCCACCAGCCTGATGCTGCTCACCAGCGGCAAGGTAGCGGTCCAGATCCAGTTGCTTGAGCCCAGGCCCCACACCCTGGCGGTGCTCGAAGCGGAGGAACTCCTCGGTGAAATGGGATTGTTCGGCACCGGCATCCATTCCGCCGACGTGCGGGTGGTGGAGGGACCGGCCGAGCTGATTGAAGTCAGCGGCGACAACTTCCTCAAAACCCTGCTCTTCGACGTCGACCTGGCCATGGAGATGCTGTCGCTGGTGAGCCAGCGCTGCAAGTCGGGCAACAGGGTGATCGGCCTGCTCCTTGATGGCATCGCCGCGGCCCACCGGGGCGACACGGCCCAGCTGGCGGCCATCGCCAGCGCCATCCGGCCGCTCGATCACTGCCTGAGCCTGGCTGGCGATCGGCTGGTGGAACTGGGCGAGAGACGGGCCTGAACCATTCAGTTGGCGCAGAAACGCACCAGCAGTTCGAGGCGGTCGGTGGGGGCCGCCAGTTCGGCCGGATCAAACGGGGCCGCCTCATCAGCCATCGCTGTGCGAAACACCCTCGGCCCCATCCCTCCTTCGATCTGCACCTCCAGGGGGTTGAGGGCCCGCAGGCCGATCACCTCGGCAATGGTGAGGGCCTGACTGCGGGCCTCTTGATAGGCCGACCGCAACAGCTGGCGGCGTACGTCGGCGTCGGCAGCAGGGTCGGCCTCGGTGGTCACCGGGGACAGACGAACCCCCGGCAGGCTGCCCACCTGGCGGATCATGCCCTGGAGCTGGGGAGGCTGCAGCTGACCGTTCAGGCGCAGGCTAGCCTTCACCAGCTCGGGCCTGTCCTTGCTGCGCGGCTGCTGCCAGGTGGACGGGGAGCCCACCTCCAGCTCGCTCACCTGCAGCAGCTGCAAGGCCGTGCGCACGGCCGCCAGCCGTTCCTGCAGGGCTGGCAGGGCCAGCTCGGCGGTGGCGGCCTCAGCCTCCAGCCCCAGCGAGAAGCGCAGCCGCTCGGTGGTCCGTTTGACCTCGGCATTGCCGCGCGCCTCCAGCAGGGTGCCGTCGCAGCGGAGCTGAACCTGCTGGGAGAGCGCCGGCAGGGGCAGGAGCGCCAGGGACAGGGGCCATAGACCCAGCGCTGAGAGCCAGCACGCGGGAGGAAGGGGACGCATCGGCCAGGTTGCGACGAGACCCCAGACTGCCCCGCCGCGGGTCAGGCTCCCTGGCCGCTCCGTTCAGGAACCAGCCGCAGCCAACGCCGAGACCAGCTCCGCCCTGGCCTGCTCCAACGCACCATCGAGCGCCGCGCCGTCCTTGCCGCCGGCCTGGGCCAGGTTGGGGCGACCGCCACCGCCGCCGCCACAGCGCTTGGCCACACCACCGATGAAGGCCCCGGCCTTGGGACCCTTGGCGATCACCGCCTTTCCGAAGGCCGCCACCAGGATCACCTTGCCGCTGTCAGCCGGGTCAGGCAGGCCGCCCAGCAGCACCGCCGCCCCGTCACCGAGCTGCTGCTGCAGTTGCTGGGCGGCGCCCTGCAAACCGGCGCCCTCCACCCCGTCGAGGCGGGCCACCAGCAGCTGGAAGGCGCCCAGCGTTTCGGCCTCAGACACCAGCGCTGCCGCCTTGGCCAGGGCCAGTTCGCTGCGCACCGCGCCCAGCGCCTTGTTGCTCGCCTTGAGTTCCTCCTGCAGGGCGCTCACCCGCTCCACAATCTCGCCCGGCTGGGCCTTGAAACGCTCGCCCAGGTCGCGCACCACCTGCTCGCGGGCCTTGAGGTAAGGCAGCAGCGCCGGGCCGGCCACCGCTTCGATCCGGCGGATGCCTGCGGCCACGCCGCTTTCGCCGGAGATCTTGAACAGACCGATCTCGGCGGTGTTGGCCACGTGGGTGCCGCCGCAGAGTTCCATCGACACACCGGGCACGTCCACCACCCGCACCGTCGCGTCGTATTTCTCGCCGAACATGGCCACGGCTCCGGCGGCCCTGGCCTGCTCCAGCGCCATCTCCTGCACCTCCATCGCGTGAGCCGCTTCGATCCAGCCGTTGATCAGGTCCTCGATCCGCTCCAACTCCTCGCGGCTGAGCGGGCGCGGGCAATGGAAGTCGAAGCGCAGCCGATCGAAATCCACCAGGGAGCCGGCCTGGCTGATCGCGGGGTCCACCACCTGCTTGAGCGCCGCCTGCAGCAGGTGGGTGGCGGTGTGGTGGGCCTGGGCCCGGCGCCGGCAGCGGCGATCGACCCGGGCGTTGAGCTGGTCACCGAGCTGCAGCACGCCCCGCTCAATCCGGCCGTGGTGAACAAACAACTTGCGCAGGCGGCTCACCGCCTCGATCTCAACGATCAAGTCCTGGCCGACCAGCAGGCCGCGGTCACCGATCTGGCCACCGGATTCGCCATAGAACGGCGTGGCATCGAGCACCAGCTGCACCGCGTCGCCGGCCACCGCCCGCTGGCCCGGCGCGCCGTTCACCACCAGCGCCATCACCTGGCTGGGATGCTCCAGGGCGCCATAGCCGTGGAAATCGGTGTCGGCCAGATCGGCGGCGATCGCCTCAATGGCGCCCTGGACGGTGAGATCCACGCTCACCGCTGCCGCCTTGGCCCGCTGGCGCTGGGCCTCCATCGCTGCCTCGAAACCGTCGCGGTCCACCGTCAGACCATGCTCTTCGGCGATCTCTTCGGTGAGCTCCAGCGGGAAGCCATAGGTGTCGTAGAGCTCGAAGGCCTGGGCGCCGCTGATCCGCTGGGGTCTGGCGGCCAGCAGCTCAGCCAGCAGCTTCTCGCCCCTCTCGAGGGTTTCAAGAAAGCGGGCCTCCTCCCGCTCCAGCTCCGCGGTGATCGCCCCCCGGCGCTCCAGCAACTCGGGGTAGGCCGGCGCCATCAAGCTGATCGCCGCCTCGCCCATCGCGTGGAGGAAGGGCCGATCGATGCCGATCAGCCGCCCGTGGCGCACGACCCGGCGCAACAGACGCCGCAGGATGTAGCCCCGGCCCAGGTTCGAGGCACTCACCCCATCGCCGATCAGCTGGGTGATGGCTCGGCTGTGGTCGCCGATCACCTTCAACGACGTCTGAGCCTTGGTATTAAGACCGGGATAGGTGAGGCCAGCGAGGCCAGCGGCCGTTTCGATCAGCGGGTAGATCAGATCGGTTTCGTAGTTGTTCGGCACTTGCTGCAGGATCTGGGCCATGCGCTCGAGTCCCAGGCCCGTGTCGATGTTGCGGTTGGCCAGCGGCGTGAGCACACCAGCGGCATCGCGGTTGAATTCCATGAACACGAGGTTGTAGAACTCGATGAATCGGCTGTCGTCCTCCAGGTCGATGCCGTCATCGCCCAGTTCGGGTTTGAAGTCGTAGTAGAGCTCCGAGCAGGGACCGCAGGGACCAGTAGGACCCGACACCCAGAAGTTGTCGGCCTCATCGAGGCGCACGATCCGCTTGGGGGTAACCCCCACCGCGTCACGCCAGATCGCCGCGGCCTCGTCGTCGTCACGGAACACGCTCACCACCAACCGGGCCGGATCGAGGCCGAACAGCTCGGTGGAAAGCTCCCAGGCCCAGGCAATCGCCTCAGCCTTGAAGTAGTCGCCAAACGAAAAGTTGCCGAGCATCTCGAAAAATGTGTGATGCCGCGCCGTGCGGCCCACGTTCTCGATGTCGTTGGTGCGGATGCATTTCTGGGCTGTGGTGGCCCGCGGCGCCGGCCTCGGAGACTGCCCCAGGAACACCGGCTTGAACGGCAGCATCCCAGCGATGGTGAGCAGCACCGTGGGGTCGTCGGGAATCAGCGAGGCACTGGCCAGCCGCTGGTGGCCCCGAGCCGCGTAGAAAGCGAGGAAGGCTTCGCGGATCTCCGCGCCGCTGCGCGGGCGGGTGGCGCCGGTTGGGAAGTGGCGGGAATCTGGAGCGGCAGCCATGGCCCAAAACAGCGAAACAACCCTGGAAAGGGCATGATCGCCCAGCACAGGCACCAGCGACGCCGTTGTCTTCCACCGAGCAGCGCCATCAGTTGCGGCTCCAGTCGATCGGCTGGGCCCTGCTCGCCGGTGGCACCGCTCTGGCCCTCGGCCTGGTGCTGGGTCTGGAGCCGGGGCTGCGGGCCGGCGGCTGCGGTTTCTTCTACGGCCTGCTGGCCTTCCACCTGCAGCGGGTCGACCCGGACGATGGCCATCTCCAGGCCGGCCTGGTGGGAGCGGTCTGCGGCATCCGCAGCCTCGCCCTTCCCCTGGATCTCCCTGAGCTCGTTAGCGGGCACTGGGTCGAGGCGGCTCTGGCGCTGCTGCAGACAGCGCTCAAAGCCTGGTGGCCACTGTGGTGGCCGCTGCTGGGCGCCGCCCTGCTGCTGCAGGCAGGGCAACGGCTGCTGCCCGCCTTGAAGCCTTGAACTGATGCCTGGAGGGGGCAGGGGACCGCGATCGGGGATGATGGCGCCGATCCGTACCTGGCCGCGCCTCGGCGATGAGCCTTCTGCACGCCACCTGGCTCCCAGCCGATAGCAGCGGCATGGCGGTCGCCGGCCTGATGCTCTGGGCCGATACCTGGCGGGTGGCCCACCCGGCCAGTCCGATTGAGGCGCCCCTCGCCCACCCGCTCAGCCTCAACCAGGACGACCTCGGCGCCTGGCTGGAGGAGTGGGACCTGTGGACCGAATCGTTCCGGCCGGCCTCGGCCGCCCTGAGCCTGCCGAGCCGTCGCCAGAGCAGCAAGGGCAGGAAGAAGTCCGAGATGGGCGGCTGGAGTGGCCTGCCGCTGCAGGCCGGCGAACCGATCCCCAAAGATGTGGAGTGGTGGCCCTGGGAGGTGGAGGGGCTGTGGCTGGATCCCGCCGCCGCCGCCCTCTGGCTGGAGCGCCTGCCGCTCTCGGGAAACCATCCCGACCTGGCCGATGAATTGCGCTGGTGGAGCCATCTCCAACGCTGGAGCCTCAGCCTGATCGCCCGGGGCCGCTGGCTGCCCCAGGTGGAAGAGGGCCAGGCCCACTGGTTGCCCCTGCTCAACCGCGAAGACGACCGCCGTCGCCTCGAAGATCTGGCCACCCAGCTGCCCCAGGTGGCGGTGGCTGGCCTCTGCCGTGGCTCGAACCTGCCTGGATCGGGTTCAGCCTGGGCCGGCGCCAACGGCAGCGCACCCCTGGCCTGCTGGCGACCCGGCTCCGGCCGGCTGCGGGTGGTGACGATCCTCTCTGGCCTGGTGGATGCCCAGCTGCGCAGCGGCTTCAGCCCGAAAGCCGACGGCCTCGATCCCCTGCTGACGGCCTGGCAGCAGGCCCTGGGTCCGGGCAAGGGCGAGCTGCGCCTGGGCGAAGAAGAGATCGAGCGACTCGGCACCGCCACCCACCACTGGCGCGAAGCGGTGGCCGGGCGGGTCGCCCCGGCCCGGGCCTGCCTGGAGCTCGACACACCGCCAGAGGGCGCTGAGCTCTGGGAGCTGCGCTTCAGCCTGCAGGCCGAGGCCGATCCGAGCCTGAAATTGCCGGCGGCGGCGGTCTGGGCGGCTGGTGAAGCCAGCCTGCAACTCGGCGAGATCAACGTTCAGCAGCCCGGCGAACTGCTGCTCGAAGGCCTGGGCCGGGCCCTGCAGGTGTTCGAGCCGATCGGGCGGGGCCTCGATGCGGCCACCCCCTTGCAGATGGAGCTGGCCCCGGCCGAAGCCTTCGTGCTGGTGCGAACGGCCGCCGCCCGCCTGCGCGATGTGGGCGTGGGCGTGGTGCTCCCCCCCAGCCTCAGCGGTGGCCTGGCCAGCCGGCTGGGCCTGTCGATCGAAGCGGAGCTGCCGGCGAAATCACGGGGCTTCAGCCTCGGCGAAACCCTGGAGTGGCGCTGGGACCTGATGATCGGCGGCGTCACCTTGACCCTCAAGGACCTGGAGCGGCTGGCGAGCAAGCGCAGCCCACTGGTGCAGCACAAGGGGGCCTGGATCGAGCTGCGTCCGGGCGATCTCCGCAACGCCGAAAAGTTCTGCGCCCTCGATCCACCGCTCAGCCTCGACGACGCCCTGCGCCTGACCGGCAACGAAGGCGAAACCCTGCAGCGCCTGCCGGTGCACCGCTTCACGGCCGGGCCACGGCTGCAGGGGGTGCTGGAGCAGTACCACCAACAGAAGGCTCCCGATCCCCTGCCGGCACCGGAAGGCTTCTGCGGCCAGCTGCGCCCGTATCAGGAGCGGGGCCTGGGCTGGCTGGCCTTCCTGCACCGCTTCGACCATGGCGCCTGCCTGGCCGATGACATGGGCCTGGGCAAGACGATCCAGCTGCTGGCCTTCCTGCAGCACCTCAAGTCCGAGCAGGAACTGAAGCGACCGGTGCTGCTGGTGGCCCCCACCTCCGTGCTCACCAACTGGAAGCGTGAGGCCACCGGCTTCACACCAGAGCTGACCGTGCTGGAGCACTACGGCCCGAGGCGGCCCGCCACGCCGGCGGCCCTGGCCAAGGCGCTCAAGGGCGTCGATCTGGTGCTCACCAGCTACGGCCTGCTGCAACGCGACAGCGAGCTGCTGGCCTCGATGGACTGGCAGGGAACGGTGATCGACGAAGCCCAGGCGATCAAGAACCCTTCCGCCAAGCAATCCCTGGCAGCCCGTCAGCTGGCCAGGTCAGGCAAAACCAGCCGCTTCCGCATCGCCCTCACCGGCACCCCGGTGGAGAACCGGGTGAGTGAGCTGTGGGCCCTGATGGATTTCCTCAACCCCACGGTGCTGGGCGACGAAGAATTCTTCCGCCAGCGTTACCGCCTGCCGATCGAGCGCTACGGCGACACCGCCTCCCTGCGCGACATCAAGGCCCGGGTGGGCCCCTTCGTTCTGCGGCGGCTGAAAACCGACAAATCGATCATCTCCGACCTGCCCGAGAAGCTGGAACTCAGCGAATGGGTGGGGCTCAGCAGCGAGCAGAGCAAGCTCTACCGCAAAACGGTGGACGAAACGCTCGACGCCATCGCCCGGGCGCCCCTGGGCCAGAAGCATGGCCAGGTGCTCGGCCTGCTCACCAAGCTCAAGCAGATCTGTAACCACCCCGCCCTGGCCCTCAAGGAAGGGGGCATCGGCGAAGGGTTCAGCGCCCGCTCCGCCAAGCTGCAGCGGCTGGAAGAAATCGTTGATGAGGTGATCGAGGCGGGCGATCGGGCCCTGCTGTTCACCCAGTTCGCCGAATGGGGGCACCTGCTCAAGGCCCACCTCGAGAAGCGCTTCCGCCAGGAAGTGCCCTTCCTCTACGGCAGCACCAGCAAGGTGGAGCGCCAGGCGATGGTCGATCGCTTCCAGGACGATCCCCGCGGCCCCCAGTTGTTTCTGCTGTCGCTGAAGGCCGGTGGGGTGGGCCTCAACCTGACCCGCGCCAGCCACGTCTTCCACATCGATCGCTGGTGGAATCCGGCCGTGGAGAACCAGGCCACGGACCGGGCCTACCGCATCGGCCAGACCAACCGGGTGCTGGTGCACAAGTTCATCACCAGCGGCTCGGTGGAAGAGAAGATCGACCGGATGATTCGCGAGAAAGCCCGCCTTGCCGAAGACATCATCGGCAGCGGCGAGGAGTGGCTGGGTGGTCTCGATCCCGGCCAACTCCGGGATCTGGTCGCCCTCAACGACTGACCGAAAGGTTGATCAGGAGGCCGAACCGGAGAAGTAGCGCTGGCCTTGACTGCCCCAGACCTCAGTAACCAGAAGATCCTGCTGGCGGTGCGCTGGCCGGGAACTGGCTGAGGTAGGTGGAAACGGCGATGGACCGGGGCTGGTTGTAACCAACGGGCAACCAGAGATCACCGGCCGCTGCTGCGAAATGAATATCCCAGTGATAGAGCCCCACATAGGCGCTGGGGTCCTCCTTGACCAGGGAGGCATAGGTGAGCACGGCATTGCCGTAGTTGTCGCTGTTGTTATAGCCCCAGAGCCCTCTGCGGATGTCTTTCAAGCCACCCCGGCGCACCAGGTAACGGGCCGCCGCATGAATCGCGTCGTGGGGATCGCGGATGTCGCCCTTACCGACCCCCGCCTGCGCCCAGGTGGTGGGCAGGAACTGCATCGGCCCCTGGGCATTGGCCACGGAAACCCCATCGATGCGGCCCATGCCGGATTCCACCAGGTTCACGGCGGCCAGCACCTCCCATTCGATGCCCGTCGCCGCCTCGGCTTCTTTGTAATAGTCAATCAGCGTTTCGGCGGGCTCAGGCGCAATGATCCGCCAGGCCGGCAACGTTGTCGGTTTTCTGTCGCTGCGATGCATGGCCAGGAAGGAACGCCGCGCTGAGAGGTGCCGGTCGTAGATGCTCTGCCAAGCCACCGGAATGGAGCGCCGCACCTGCTGGGATCGCTCCGGCTGATGGGAGAGAACGCGGTAGATCACCTGCTGCTGGTGGCCGAGGCCAGGAAGCTCAGCGGCGGGGGTCTCCGGCGAGCGCAACGCCTGCTCCACCGACACCAGCAACGCCGCCAGCGCAACGGGATCAGATGGCACCAGCGGGTAATGGCGCCCCTGGGAGTTCAGCGGCAGGGCCTGATCGGTGGGCAGCTGCAGCACCGCCCGCTCCTGCCCGCCTTCAACAATCGCCGCCTGGGTGACGCCCTGGTGGGGGCGCAAAACCAGGCCAACCCCGAGCAGAAGGGCTCCACAGCCCAGGCCGGCGGCGAGCAATCGAGCAGATGGCTTTGGCATCGGACGGATCGGAGTCAGCAGGCGCCGACGGGGGAATGGGCAGATTAAGAGCCGGAAGGAGGCGGCCTCACGCCCCGGCGGCAGGATGCTCCCAGCTCCGCAGGCCAGCGTGATCTCCTCCAACAACGGCTCCCCGTCCGCAGAAGCCAGCGCCACCTGGCATCCCATCGCCGGTGGGATCACCGCGCCAATGGGGTTTGAGGCGGCGGGGATCACCGCTGGGCTGAAGGCCTCCGGCAAGCCCGATCTCTCCCTGCTGCTGGCGCCAGAGGGGGCCGTCTGCGCCGGCAGCTTCACCACCAACCGGGTGCGGGCCGCCTGCGTCGACCTCTGCGCCGAGCGCCTGGCTGAAGGCGCCGGCTGTGCCCGGGCCGTGCTCACCAACTCCGGTCAGGCCAATGCCTGCACCGGCGAGCGAGGCCTGATCGACAGCCTGCGCGCCACCGCCGCAGTGGCCGCCAAACTCAACGTGAAGCCCGAGCAGGTGCTGATCTGCTCCACCGGCGTGATCGGCGTGCCGATCCCGATCGACACCCTGCTGGCGGGGCTCGATCCACTGGTGGCGGCCCTGGGCCCGGCGGGGGGCGCCGCCGCCGCCAGCGCCATCCTCACCACCGATCTGGCCCTCAAGCAGATCGCCCTGGAGGCCGATCTCGGTGGCCAGCGGGTGCGGATCGGCGGCATGGCCAAGGGCTCGGGAATGATCCACCCGGACATGGCCACCCTGCTGGCCTATGCCAGTTGCGATGCCGGGGTTCCGGCCGCCATCTGGCAGGCCATGGTGGGCCGGGCGGTGGCGCGCTCCTTCAACGCGATCACGGTGGACGGCGACACCAGCACCAACGACTGTTACCTGGCCTTTGCAGCCGGCCCGCCCCTGAACCCCGAGCTCTATCCCGCCCTGGAGGCCGGCCTGACGGCGGTGTCGCAACACCTGGCCAGGGCCGTCGCCCGTGATGGTGAGGGGGCCACCTGCCTGATCGAGGTTCAGGTGGAGGGGGCCAGCAGCGACGCGGACGCCCGCGCCATCGCCAGAACGGTCTGTGGCTCCTCCCTGGTGAAAACGGCCGTGCATGGCCGCGATCCCAACTGGGGCCGGATCGTGGCCGCCGCCGGCCGCGCTGGGGTGGCGTTCCAAGCGGATGCCGTGGCCCTCTGGCTCGGAGAGCACCAGCTGATGGCCGCCGGTTCACCGCTGGCCTTCGATCGCCCCGCCGCGTCCACCTACCTGAAGGAGCGTGCCGCCGGCGCCTATCTCAACGCCGATCCGCGCAACGGCGACACCGTGACGATCCGCCTGGCCGTGGGCGCTGGCCCGGGCCAAGGGCTCGCCTGGGGCTGCGACCTCTCCGACCAGTACGTGCGCATCAACGCCGACTACACCACCTGACCACCACAACGAGCCGAAGCTGGCTCGGGGCTTCAGGATGGGGAAACAGAGCAGCTTCCCTCCATGTCCCAGGCCCGGCCCCGGCGGTCGTCCCGCCGCCACAGGCCAGCGCAGGCTGAGACCCCACGGCGGCCTCGATCGCCCTGGCTGATGGCCCTGCTGGCCGGCCTCTGCTTCGGCCTGGGATACGGCATCACCGGGCGTCTGCTTGCGCTGGGTGGCGGCGAGCAACAGCCACTGGGCCAGCCGTTTGAAGTGAAGCCCACGCCGGGAACGAGCCTGGAGAGCCTGCGGATGCGCTTCGGCGATCAGGACAGCGAGATCCGTGGCGATCTCGAGAAGCTGGAACAGGACGAGAAGCGCAAGGCGGGGGAGGCCAAGAGGGCCCAAGAGGTCAAAGAACGCCAAGCCGAAGCGGAGGCGGATGCCGCCAGCAGGACCGTGGCGCCGGAAGAACCGCCGCTGCAACGGCTTCTCCCCGATGAGCCCAGCACGGCCGCACCCAGCCCGCCGCCAAGGGATTTCCCCAGCGATCTGCCAGACCTTCCACCCCCCCAGACCTGATCTGCCACAGTTTGGCAAGACTTCAGGCCTGGAGATGAGCGCGCCCCAATCCTTGATCCAGGCGGCCCTGAACCGGTTGCAGGCCCGCATCGGCAGTGGCCTGGCTGACTCGGTGGCCGGCCTGGCGGTGCTGGCCCAGGAAGCGCCGGAGCGGCTGCGCAGCGAATGGGAGCTGTTCTGGCAGGAAGTCGAGATGGAAGCCGAACGGCTGGAAACCGACAGTGACGACCACGCCAGCTCGCCGCCAACGCCAGCAACGGGCAGCCCATGGGAGCCAGAGCGCAGCAGCCAGGAACGGATCGATGATCTACGCGCCGCGGTGGCCGCCCTCACCCGCCGCCTTGAGGACCGCGCCTGATGGGCAGCCTGGGCCCCCGCTGGCAGGGAGGGGTGCGCTCCCTGCGGATCTGGAGCGCGGTGCTGCAGTTCGCCTTTGGCCTCTGGCTCGATGGCAAAGACTGGAGCTATCGCGGCGGCGTCAATGAGCAGCGGCGAACGCTGCGCCAGCAAAGGCGAGCCCGCTGGCTCACGAAGGAACTGATCCAACTCGGCTCGGCCTTCATCAAGCTCGGGCAATTGCTCTCGGCCCGGCCCGACGTGCTGCCATCGGCCTATGTGGCCGAGCTCGCCAGCTTGCAGGACAAGGTGCCGGCCTTCCCCTTCAGCGTCGTTGAAACCTTGCTGGAGCAGGAGCTGGGGGAACGTTGCGCCGAGATCGTTGATCTTGAGGAGCAACCGCTCGGCTCCGCCAGCCTCGCCCAGGTGCACCGAGCCAGCCTGCGCAGCGGCCGCCAGGTGGTCTTCAAGGTTCAGCGGCCCGGCCTGGAGCGCCTGTTCCGGCTCGACCTGGAGGTGATGCAGCAGGTGGCGGCCGTGATTCAGCGCCATCCCCGCTGGGGCCAGGGCCGCGAGTGGGTGCCGATTGCCCAAGAATGCCGGCGCGTGCTGTTGCGCGAACTTGATTTCCGCCTGGAGGCAGAACATGCCGCCCGCTTCCGCCAGCAGTTCCTCGAAGACCCCGGCATCCGCATTCCCGGGGTGATCTGGGAGCTGAGCAGCCGCCGGGTGCTCTGTCTGGATTATCTACCCGGGATCAAGATCACCGATCGACCCGCCCTGGTGGCGGCCGGCATCGATCCGGCGGCGGTGGCGGAGAAGGGGGCGGCCAGTTACCTGCAGCAACTGGTGCGCTTCGGCTTCTTTCACGCCGATCCCCATCCCGGCAACCTGGCGGTGGCCGCCGATGGAGGCCTGATCTACTACGACTTCGGGATGATGGGTCAGATCTCCCCACGGCTGCGCAGCCGGATTGGGCGCATGGTGCGGGCGGCAGCGGGCCGCGATGCCTCGGCCCTGGTGGTGGAACTGCAGGGCGCCGGGGTGATCGCCGCCGGCATCGATGCCGGGCCGGTGCGCCGTCTGGTGCGGGTGATGCTGAACGACGCCCTCACCCCTCCCTTCTCCGCCAATGTGCTCGAGAAGCTCTCCGGCGACCTTTACGACCTGGTGTACGGCCAGCCCTTCCGCCTGCCCTCCGAACTGATCTTCGTGATGCGGGCCCTCTCCACCTTCGAGGGAGTCGGCCGTGGCCTGGACCCAGGCTTTAGCTTGATTTCGATTGCCCGCCCCTACCTACTGCCCCTGATGACCGCCAGCGGCCAAGGCCCCAACGACTTCATCAACGAACTGGGCCGCCAGGCCGGCGAACTCGGCAGCCGCGCCCTCGGCATCCCCCGCCGCCTCGACGACAGCCTGGCGCGCATCGAACAAGGCGACCTTCAGGTACAGATCCGCGCCGGCGAAACCGACCGCCTCCTCCGCCGCCTGGCCATCGCCCAGCAGGTCAGCGGTCAGTCCTTCCTGCTCGGCGGCCTGGCCATCGCAGCAGCCCTCCTGGCCTCCAGCGGCCGCCCAGCCCTCACGGCCGTGCCGCTAGTTCTTGGCGTGCCCGTGGGCCTCACCTGGCTGAAGCTCCAGGGCAAACTGCAACGCGATGGCCGCATCGATAAATTGCCAGGAGTGGGCGGCTGAGCACCCAGCCCAAGCCCACAAAGTCAGTTCTGCCTATCAAGACGATTGCGGCCAATAGGGTTTACCTGCTTCCAGAGGCTGTGGATCTGCTGTAATCACCCTTCTGCGCCTGGTTAGCCTGCAGCCATGCACAAGGGCTCCTCGAATAATGAGCAATCTACCTCAGCTCTGAGAGCATGAAAAAGCCGCCAGAGGGCGGCGGAAAATCAGAAGCCGACAAAAAACACTGACAAGTTACCCTGCAATCAGGGTTCGTCCGTCTGCGACTTAGGGCTTCCTGAAAAAGTCAAAACCCCTGCCCTGCAGTTGGTTTGAGCCAATCAAAGGCGCTAAACTGGTTTTGACCGAGCAATTCCTTGCTCGCTACATCGTGTAACGGCCACGAATGTATCGGAAACATCATAATGGCCAGCTCTCTATCGAGGAGTTCCACCTTCCTTTTGGTGGCACACTTGATCCAGATAACCGCTGGGTTGTTCTTGCTCAGTTGATACCGTGGGAAGAGCTTGAATCGTCCTACGCACCACAGTTCAGCGCCACGATCGGAGCTCCTGCAAAATCAGTGCGCTTGGCATTTGGCGCTCTTTACATCAAGCAGCGGCTTGGTCTGAGTGATGAGGAGACTGTGCTGCAGATCTAGGAAAATCCATACATGCAGTACTTTCTTGCTTTTTCTGGCTACTCGAGCAAAGCCCCTTTTGATCCATCGATGATGGTTCACTTTCGTAAGCGGCTATCAGATGAAGACCTGCGCAAGATCAATGAGCTGATCGTGCAGCGCGGCAAAGAAATGCTGGTTGAAGCTGTAGCTGCCAGAGTTGATGACAGCGACAAACCGGATGATCAAGATGGAGACGGTGGTGCGCAGCTCTCCCTGGACTCGATGATCAAGCCAGCTAACTGGCCAGAAGGCATGAACTGGGGAACGATCAGCCTCGACGCTTCCTGCGCCCCCGCAGATATTACTTATCCCACTGATTTGAAGCTGCTCAACGAGGCGAGGAATGGCACTGAAAAGATTATCGATGATCTTTGCCATCAGTCCACTGGTTTTGGACGCCATCGCCCCCACTACAACCGCGAAAAAGCTCGTTTCAGCTTCCTCACGATCGCCAAGCAGAAAAAGCCAAGGCTGCGCAAGTTGAAGGCCGCAGTGAGGAAGCAGCTCAACTATCTGCAGCGCAATCTTGAGGCTATCGACGCTTTGATCGCAGCTGGGGCAAGCCTTTCTGCCCTCAAGCAGCACTGGTGGCAGAAGCGTCTGGCCTGCAGTGAACTGGCACGGCAGCAAGCCATCCTTCTTGAAAGCAATTCCAGAAGCATTCCTCATCGCTTTGCGCACCTGGTTCAGAAACAAGTACGGCCAATTGTTCGAGGAAAAGCAAGGGCAGCCGTTGAGTTTGGCGCCAAAATCAGCATCACTGTTGAAAATGGATTCCCATTTCTTCATCGCATCAGTTGGGATGCATACAACGAAGGTGGAGATCTCATTGCTCAGGCAGAAAAATACAAAAAGGATAATGGTTGCTACCCAGAGCGGATCTGCGCTGATCGTATCTACATCAATCGCGAGAATAGGCACTTCTGCATGAGAAACGGAATCCGGCTCTCAGGCAAGCCTTTGGGTCGCCCCCCAAAGAACCCAGATCTGAATGCTGCCCGCAAGCAGCAACTCAGTGCTGATCTGCGCCGACGCAATGAGGTAGAGGGATCCTTTGGAGCTGGAAAGCGTAAGTATTCATTGGATCGCATCATGGCCAAACTCAAGCATGGTACCGAGACCACGATCTCGATGGCCTTCATCGTGATGTGCTCCGAGAAGGTGCTGAGGCTGCTGCGCCTCTTTTTTGTCCTTATTCTGGGTTGGTTATTGGGTCTGTACAGCCTCCAGGACGACGACTCAGAGGGCTGCCACTCGCTCAGCGGTCAATCACACGATTTGCTGCTTGCGGTATAGGCAGCATCGAGTCGCTGGCTGTTTCGGCGAAGTACCTGCATTTTGTGTGAGTGCCCTGGTTTTGTTTTTCAGGAAGCCCGACTTAGGCCGCTGCCACCACTTGGGTCGTGCGCTGAAGATATCGAAGGAAGTTGAAGGTCAGATTTTTGAGGCCCCACCATGCCTCATTCTTTTGAAGTCCAATCTTTCTCGTCAGCTTTCCACCCATTGACATGGTCATACAACCAAAGACATGCTCAACGCAGGCTCTAATTGCGGACTTGACATGATTTAGCTCCTTTGCTGCCTCATTGAGCGGGTGATTGCGAGAACCCTTTTCATGGATCAGGCTTTCAAAGCCTCCCAACCCAAGCAGTTCTTCAAAGCACTGCCCTGAATAGGCTGAGTCCACCCATACAAAGTCGTGCTCATTCTCTGGATCAAGGAGCCGTGGGAGCATCTGGCTATCATGAATATTGGCTGGTGTAACTGCATACCTGCGAATGAATCCATGGTCAACATCGATACAGATGTTGTTCTTGTGGCCATAGTAGTTGGCACCATTCTTCTTGACCCATCGAGCATCTAAGTCCTTCTGCTGCAGCCGATCTAGGTTTTCATCCCAGCCTTCCGGCAGCCTCCCAGCTTTGATTTCCTTGTTCTCTTCGCGGGTATTGCGTTGCTTGGGAACTGGGACAAGAGTTGCATCGATGATCTGACCGCCACGAGCTTGAAGGCCTTGAGTGCGGAGATACGCCTCAAACATCTCAAACAGCTCCTCGATGACCCCTGCCTTGCGGAGACGCTCCCTAAAAAAAGCCACAGTAGTTGCATCCGGAATATTGTTCATCACGCCAAGGCCGACAAACTCCTCGAAGGAGCGTCTGTCATTGACTTGGAATTCAAGCTCTTCAACCGCAAGCGGAAGGCTTCGCCTACGCTGAGATTAAAGAGCTGCTGGAGAACGAGCATCTTGAACAGGATCAAGGGATCAATCCTCTTGCGCCCAGCATTGCTCCTGCGCTCTTGCACATAGCCCTTATCGAGAAGTGGTCAGAATGACTCCCACGGGATCGATTCAGAAAGTCGCTGGAGAACCGGCTTCTTCTCCTTGAGCTTTGCGGCTCTTTGCTGTTCGTCCCAGAAGCCTCTCTGACCCACTGCAGAATTAGAATGTCATCTGTCTAATCTAGCTCAGACCAGGGCATAGTGCATTGGCTTGTTGATTTTTCGAGGTGCCCACAAGCTGATTGAAGCCATTGTGCGCGTCAATCGATCGCTTAAGGCAAAGGACCCAGCGGAGCTTGTGTGCCAAATTGAACAAGTGGTTCTCTGGCCAGCGAACCATTATCATGAAAATGGAAAGTACGATGAAAGTCCTAGGGACAGCTAGCTTCTGGAGAACATGACGACATGGGGCTCTCCATGTTCACAGAAGCAACCAACTGCTCAAAAATGGTTAACGGAACCTTCAATTGACAAGTTATCCGTATCCAACGAGCTGTTGTCGAGAAGCCACAGCTGGTACCGCGACATAGTACCATGCATGGATGAAGCGGAAGCACCAGCGAACCCTTGAGCTGATCTTCTCCCGTCCTATAAGCGGCAGTTTGCCGTGGAGGGACATCGAAGCCTTGTTTCAGGAGCTTGGTGGAGATGTCAGCGAGAGGGCGGGCAGCCGAGTCGCGGTCGTTCTGTTTGGCGAAGTCAGGGTCTTCCACAGACCCCACCCATCGCCAGATACAGACAAGGGTGCTGTTGCTTCAATCCGCAAGTGGCTTGAAGAACACGGAGTTACATCATGAATCTAATGACTGTGGATGGCTACCATGCCAAAATTGAATTCGACGAGGAAACGGATCAGTTTCGCGGGGAAATCCTTGGGCTTTCTGGAGGAGCGGACTTCTATGGATCAAGCCCGGATGAACTTCGTAGAGAGTTTAAAAAGTCACTGGACGTCTTTCTTGAGGTCTGCGAGGAGCAAGGAATTAAGCCGCGGAAACACTTTTCAGGCAAATTCAATCTTCGGATTCCGCCTGAACTCCATGAGAGGTTAGCGATGACTGCGGAAGTGCAGGGAAAGAGTCTTAACACGCTCGCACAGGAAGCGATCCAGAAAAGTGTCATCGCATAGATGAACGGATAACAAGCCCCTCGAGTGGGCAGGCCTCCACCGATTTCATTCTTGCGCTCTATAGTCACTCCCTGCCACTCAGGGGCGGCGTTCGAAGGATGTGTCGACCTTGATGGGGCACGCAAGGCAGTTTGCAGCACTGTAGTCAGGAGGCTACAGTTGGTAAATGGTTGAAGTCCGCCAGACAGAGCGGTTCGTTCGATGGCTTGCGGGTCTCCGTGATCTGAGAGGACGGGCGAAGGTTCTGGCCAGGATCGAGCGCCTCATCGGCGGCAATCCTGGTGACGTCAAGCCCGTCGGGGCCGGCGTGTCGGAGTTGCGGATCAACTACGGCCCTGGATACAGGGTCTACTTCCTGAAGAGGGGAACCGCCTTGATCATCCTTTTGGCTGGCGGAGACAAGAGCTCACAAGCCAAGGACATTGATGAGGCCCTTCTGTTGGCAGACAACCTTGCGGAGGAGACCTGATGAAAACTACGACCAGCCTGTACGACGTTGCCGAGCATCTCCGAACACCGGAGGACATGGCAGCCTATTTGGAAGCCTGCATCGAGGAGGCTGATGGAGATGCTGTCTTCATTGCAAAGGCTCTGGGCGACATTGCACGTGCCCAGGGGATGACTCAGGTGGCCAGAGATTCGGGGCTTTCCAGGGAGAGCCTCTACAGGGCCCTGTCTGGAGAGCGCAGCCCGAGCTTTGACACTATCCTGAAAGTCGTCACGGCTCTAGGACTGAAGTTGAGCGCCGGCGTGAGAAGTGAAGTGGAGGTGACTTGAACTCTGCTAGCGGGTTGTAGGTCGGGAAATGATGCCTGTGGTGATGCGACACCTTCGAACATGCGCCCCTAGAGTGGACAGACCACCTACGAATTTTTTTCGATAACATTAAAATCTTGCCTGCCACTCAGGGGCAGCGTTAGAAGGATCGAATCAAGGCGAGAAGTGCTGACGTCTTGACGCCATGACGTCAAAGAGGTATGGTTCGGAAATGGATGAGACAAAACGAGCCACCATCTACTTTGATGCGCATGTTCATCGTGCGCTGCGGATGAGAGCTGCTGAATGTAATCGGTCTATATCGGACATGGTCAATGAAGCTGTGCGCATGACACTGGCCGAAGATGCTGATGATTTACGTGACGCTGACCTTAGGCAAGCTGAGCCGAGTTCAAGCTTCGAGGAGCTTGTCACTGGCCTAAGGAATAGTGGCCGAATATAGTCTCTCTATCAGGCGATCAGCCTCCAAGGAACTCCAGGCTATATCGGACAAGGAGACGTTGACTCGCCTGGTTGAGAAGATCAAATCACTTGCGAATCAACCACGCCCATTAGGGGCAGAAAAGCTTGCTGGCAGGACAGATCTATATCGTGTCCGGCAGGGCAGTTATCGGGTAACTTTCTCTATTGACGATCAGGCAAATATTGTCGAAGTTATTAAGGTCGGCCACAGGAGGGACGTCTACCGTTGAGGGGTCCTTCTAACGAACAAGGATAGATCGTACGTAGCCACGATTTTATCCGGTGTTGGACAAGCCCTTTGTCGCTTCTGACCAGCTGCCTACAGTAGATACGTCCGGCCTGAATTCAGGCCTGATTCAGATTTGAAAATCAGGAGAATGGCCAGCAGTCTGGGTTCATGGGCGTTTCTGTTGCTTGATTCATACTGTACGCCCACAGCAAAGCTGCGGCTCCATGTTGTAATACGTCAAGCGCACTAGAGAGAGCCGTAGGCGGATGACTTCTGGCTATGAACCCATGACTATGATCAGCACAATAATCTCAGCTCAACACAATTGATGCTCAGTGATTCGGAGCATCCTAGCGATCAGTGTCATCGCTTTCTCGCAAGACTGACAGAGCACCGGTGATCGTTGCAGGTTGATCCTTGGCGACGGTACAGGAACTCTGAGCACAAGCTGCAATAGCTGAACCAGCCGCTTGCAGTTCGTATGCAGAAGGCCATAATCCCGCACGCGCCGAAACCGCCTTGGCAGCACGTGTCTCAGCAGCAGCCAGAGAAACTCTCCGCCGGGCATCGTGCGGATATGCTCAAGGCCCCGGTTGTCCTTGTAGCGGAAGCTGACCTCACCAGCGGTGTCAGCGATGATATTCTTCTCTGGCAGAACGCCCCGATAGAGATAGCGACCCAGATAAACGAGGGCTTGATCTCCGTGGCCGACATCCGTGCAGTCCACCACCTATTCATTCGGGAGCTGTTGCTCGCAGCGCAGACCCGCCAGTCGTAGGGCCTCAAACAATCTGGCGCGGAAGACCCTCGCCAGATTGTTGGCCCAGAACAGCACGTTGCCCTTCTGCTCGCACCACTCTCTACGTTGCTGGTTAATTACGCCTGCGGGCACAATCAGATGGACATGGGGATGGTAGTCAAGCCGGCGATTGTGCGTGTGCAGAACTGCATGGGCACCAGTTCGGCCTTTCAGCTTTCGATCTCTTCTCGAGAACGAGTCAATGGTCTGCCACGCGGTTTTGAGCAGCAAGTCATAGGTTTTGTGTTGATGATTCCAGAACAGACTCCTCAGCTGGGCCGGCACCGTGAAAGTGATCAAGAAATACCTGACTGGCAGCAACTTTCTGCGCTGCCCTTCCAGCCACGCCTGGCTCTCATGCTGCTGACAGTGGGGGCAGCTGCGATGACCACAGGAATGCGGCAGAATAACGTTCTGGTGGCAGTCCTTACATTCCAGGAGCATCACAGCACTGTATTGATTGCGGCACCGGCGGATGGCATTGAGGGCGTGGTGATGGCTTGGTAGAAGCTCATGGCCGTGGAGTTGCTCCAGTTCGTTGCGGTAGCGATCGACCAGATCAGCAAGCAGGATCATCAGCTTTCCTCCCAGCGGAGCTGGAAGCCACCCAGCAGTCCTCGATCCGCTCCTTTGCCTGGTCCCGATTCACTTCCGTGAGATGGGCATAGCGGGCCGTAGTTTCCGGCCTGCTGTGTCCCAGAAGCACCTGGATCGCCCGTAGATCCACGCCCAGCTCCAGCAGGTGCGTCGCGTAGGCATGGCGGAGCGAGTGCACCGTCAGGTGCTTGTGGATCCCGCACTCGATCCGCGCTGGTCTAAGGGCAGCCTGCACGCCACTGCGATCCATCGGTCTGCTTGCGGCTCGAACGGTGGCGGCGCTGCCGGAAGGGTTTGGGAACAGCAAGCGCCGGCGCTGGTGGGTCGTCCAGAACCGTCGTAGGTTCTGCAGCGTCAATTCCGGCAGCGGCACGTAGCGATCCTTCCCGCCTTTGGCCTGACGGATATGCACCCTGCGGAGTTGATCGTCCATGTCGCCAACTTCCAGATCCAGTCCCTCTCCAAGGCGCAGGCCCAGGCTGTAAACCGTCAGGAAGAACACGCGGTAACGGAGGCGCCGTACGCTATTGATCAGCCGCTGCACCTCCTGGCGTGTGGGAATATCCGGCAGTGATTGAACTTGCGGGGGTTTGACGATCTTGATCCACTCCAGTGGTCAACCCAGCACGTACCGATAGAAGAAGACCAGGCCCCATAGATCAACCTTGATGCTGCTCCAGGAGTAGCTTTCGACCATGGAGCTGTAGCAGCTCTTGAGCTCTTCTGTTGAGAGATTGTCAGGGCAGCGATCGAAATATCCGGCGATACGCCGCACGGCCCTGGCGTAGCCATCAATCGTCTTACCGCGTTTTCCTTGTAACTTGAGAGCTTGTAGATGTTGTGCATAGAGCCGATCAAATCGCGCCTGTTCAACGTGGTTCATAGCAATACTCATCGCTGATGGGACATGAAGGACAACCGCACACCTCAGGGCGTTCATCATTCACTGTGAGCCGCCAGGACTCAGTACAAGCGGAAACAAATACTTCTATTCCCTCTCAGGAGTTTCAGCCAGATCACTGTCGCTTACAAAGTGATGAGTGGGCTATGCTTCGTCTTGATCTGCCGCGTAGCGGCTTCGTCCAACATCAAGATGCAGCGATCGGGAGCATGAATACCTTATAAAAGCAAAGATATTCTTCCCGCCGCCGATCTTGAGTGTTAGATGTACAGAAATTCCATGCTGGCCATCCTTTGAGTGAAGATGGCGATCACAGTAGCCGACAATCCTCAGAAGAGGCCCTTACAGGTTTTACCTCTACAGTCACGAACCACAGGAACCTCTCTATAGTCATGTTGACCAGGATCGGGGCTCCTGCAAAGTGTGGCTCGGGCCAGTCGCGCTTTGTTCAAGTCTTGGCTTTTGGCCCATGGAACTGCGTGATATTGCAGGAATGAAAGCCAAGGAAAACTACAAGATAGATATCACGCTCACGTGAACAAGCAAAAGCTGCTTGAATAATGCTTTTCACTTCGGAAAGCGTAGTGTTTTATGCTTATATCTTCATTCGGTCAGGGCTGGTTCAGTTCTGCGCTTAGGCATTCTTCAGTTCAAAAGAAACTCTCAACAGTAGACAGACTCCTGCAGGATCTCGCCGCCATATTGCAAGTCCAGGTTGGGCCATAGGCTGAGCAGATCCCCAGCCCTCCCTACTGGCGCGGCCTGAGGCCAGTTTTCAGCTCGGTCAAACAGATCAGAAAAACAGCTTGAGGCCAAGTTCCACGCCGTTCATGTTGGTGTTGAAACCGGTGTCCCGGTTGGATCCATTGTTGTAGGCCAGGCCTAAGTAGCGCCAGGAAACATTCAGATCCGTGTTGTTACCCAGCGCATAACCCAACTCGATTAGGTAGCAAACTCCGCACACCTCAGGAGTCGTTCCGGCCGTGCTTGACAGCTGCAGATGGCATGAACCACACGCTCGGTCATTGCCGCCAGATTGAACCGCCGATTGAAGCGGTAG